>QLAH01000233.1_pt1 | contig 40694 bp, 37 predicted proteins | sample 4693081 | NCBI WGS metagenome assembly QLAH01 (sample SAMN09425401, study PRJNA476045) | Lake water metagenome, whole genome shotgun sequencing project. | reverse complement strand
CCTGTCCCCTCCCCGCAAGGGGAAGGCTGACCTGACTTATAGACGAAAGCCTGCCCCACAAATCCACCCGCCCCCGCCGCACGCCCGCTTTCGCGGGAACGAAATCATGCTATGAGCGCTGGCATCGAGCTTTCACGCCTGTCCGAGGAGTCCAGCATGGCCAAGATCGTAGTCAAGAACCCCGTCGTCGACCTCGATGGCGACGAGATGACCCGCATTATCTGGCAGGCGATCAAGGACAAGCTGATCACCCCCTACCTCGATCTCAAGATCGAGTATTATGACCTGTCCGTGCAGAACCGCGACGCCACCAATGACCAGGTGACGATCGATGCCGCCAACGCCATCAAAAAGCATGGCGTAGGCATCAAGTGCGCCACCATCACGCCCGACGAGCAGCGCGTCGAGGAGTTCAAGCTCAAGAAGATGTGGAAGTCGCCCAACGGCACCATCCGCAACATCCTGGGCGGCGTGATCTTCCGCGAGCCGATCATCTGCTCGAACGTGCCGCGCCTCATCCCCGGCTGGACCTCGCCGATCATCGTCGGCCGTCACGCTTTCGGCGACCAGTACAAGGCCACCGACTTCACCTTCCCCGGCAAGGGCACGCTGACCATCAAGTTCACCGGCGAGGATGGCAAGGTTATCGAGCACGAGGTCTACCAGGCCCCCGGCGCCGGCGTGGCGATGGCGATGTACAACCTCGACGAGTCGATCCGCGATTTCGCCCACGCCTCGTTCAACTACGCCATCAACCGCAAGGTCCCCTGCTACCTCTCGACCAAGAACACCATCCTCAAGGCCTATGACGGGCGCTTCAAGGACATTTTCCAGGAGATCTTCGACGCCCAGTACAAGGCGAAGTTCGACGAGCTGAAGATCTGGTACGAGCACCGCCTGATCGACGACATGGTGGCCTCGGCGCTGAAGTGGTCCGGCGGCTACGTCTGGGCCTGCAAGAACTATGATGGCGACGTGCAGTCCGACATCGTGGCGCAGGGCTTTGGCTCGCTCGGCCTGATGACCTCGGTGCTGATGACCCCCGATGGCAAGATCGTCGAGGCCGAAGCCGCGCACGGCACCGTCACCCGTCACTACCGCCAGCACCAGCAGGGCAAGGAGACCTCGACCAACTCCATCGCCTCGATCTTCGCCTGGACGCGTGGTCTCGCCCACCGCGCCAAGCTCGACGACAATGCCGAACTCATGAAGTTCGCACTGACGCTCGAAAAAGTCTGCGTCGACACGGTCGAGGCCGGCCAGATGACCAAGGACCTGGCGCTCCTTGTCGGCCCGGACCAGAAGTGGCTGTCGACCATCGGCTTCCTCGACGCCATCGACGCCAACCTGCAGAAGGCCATGGCGGCTTGATCGTCGGTGCCTGACGCGTCTTCAGGCCCGATCGTCGTCGCCAGTTGCGTCGATGCAGGCTACCTGCCGTTCGTGGAGGTGCTTGCAGCCTCTATCGCCGCCAGCGCCGATCGGGGCCGCCCTGTCGACTATCATGTGCTCTACGATGGATCGGAGAGTTGGCTCACCCGCAGGCTTCGCGCTTTCAGCGCGGGGCCGGTCAGGGTGCACCTCCACCTCATGGCCAACCCGTGGCACGATTTCGGGACCATCAACGGGTTTCCCCCATCGACCCTGCTGCGCCTCTCGCTCGAAGACGCGCTGCCCGAAGCTGTCGAGCGGCTCATCTATCTCGACGTCGATCTGATCGTCGAACGCGACCTCGGTCCCCTGTTCGACCTGCCGCTCAGGGGTCGGGGGCTGGGCGCCGCGCTTGACGGGGTCTCGGCGCGCTGGCTGGCCGACCCACGTCGCGGCGACTATCATCGCTACATCCGCGAGACGCTCGAGCTGGGTGATCGCGCCTCGACCTACTTCCAGGCAGGGGTGCTGCTGCTCGACCTGCCCACCCTGCGCAGCTCGGGCTATCAGCGGAAGATGACCGACACCCTGCGGCGGTTCGGTTCAGGGCTCCTGTATGTTGACCAGTGCGCCGCCAACCACGTGTTGAAGGGCGACTACGAGGTCATCGACTCACGCTGGAACGTGCAGCCGCTCGACACGAACTTCGTGTCCGATCCGTGGATCACCCACTATGCCGGTTGCAAACCGTGGCAGCAGCTCGGCCTTCCCGGCGGCAGCCGGTGGTGGAAGCATGCGCGCTCGCTGCCCACCTTCCCGCTTTTCGTCTGGCGGTTCATCAGGGAGCGCAGCCGGCTAGAGCTTAAGTCTCTTCGCCGCCGGATTGCCAGGCGCCTGCATCCGCGCCGATAAACCGGTACCGACGACGATCGCCCCAAGGATCGTTGCACCAGCGACGTCACATCCCTACAGTCCTGACGAACCACAGGAATCCTTGGCATGTCGCGTATTGTCGTGGCGCTGGCCTGCGTCCTCTGCTGTCTGGCACTCGCGCTTCCCGCTCGGGCCGCCAGCATTTCAATCGTCTCGATGCACTACTCCACCGGTCACCCGGTGCCGCACTTCCATTACGAAGGCGGTACGGTCGACGGGGATGTAGAGACGCTCCGCGGCATGTACGAATCCTTCGTCAAGTGCCGGCTCAACTGCATTGGCCCCGAAGGCGGCGCCACTGCAGTGCTGACGTTGAACGGCCTCGGCGGCAGCTACTACGAGGGCCTGAAGCTCGCGGACTTCCTGCGCGAGAACCACATCGCCACAGTCGTCGAACGCGGCATGCGATGCTACTCGGCCTGCGCCTTCGGCTTCCTCGGCGGCTCGGGCTGGTCGAGCCAGGAGGGCATCGGCACCTATGTCGATCGCATGGTCGAGCCGGGCTCGGTGCTGGGCTTCCACGCCCCCTACGCCGACGAGGACGCCTTCCTCTCCGCCATCGACCAGCGCGGCGCCATGGGCGCGCAGGGCCAGACGCGCGACAGCCTCGCCCTCATGGTCAAGGAACTGGTCAAGTGGAACGTCGACCCTGAAGTCCTGTTCAAGATGGTCGGCATGGGGCCCGACGAGACCTACGACCTTCGCACCGCCGACGATCTCTATCTCGCCCGCGTTGCCCTGCCGCCTACCCCGACTGCCGGCTGGATCACCGACCTGCCCAGCGCCGTGCGCAACGTCTGCGCCCGGCTACTTGCAGTCGACGAGCGCGCCAGTCCGATCGAGATGATCGATCGCTTCCTCTCCGGCTGGACGCCGCAGATCGGCAGGACCGCCCTGCTCGGCCGCATCTCGGGCTACAGGCTCGGCGACCGGCTGCTCGACATCGGCAACTGCGCCATCACCGACAAGTCGGCCGCCACCGACGGCGACTACGAGATCGCGCTCTACTTCACACCCGGCATCGACGGCACCAATGCGCCGGGAACCAGCTTCTTCAACCGGCAGAACGGCTGGTCGAGCGCGGGCACCGGCGGCAACCCGCTGAAGCGCATCCTGCAGAAGGGCGCGCTCAACCACTACTTCCTGCCGCTCGGCGTCGACCTCGATTTCCTCGACCTGCCGGGCGAGGCAGCCATCGACCGCAACCGCTACAACCTGCGCCTGCCGCCGCTGCTGCCGGCGATGACCGAACAGCTCGGCGTCGATGCCACGACCTCCACCTCGCGCATCTCGCACACCGGCAACGTCTGGGTCTTCGAGCGCGTCGGCACCGCTGAACTCTACACCACCGCAACCGCCGATCGCGGCCTCGGTCGCACCCTGACATCAACGATCGACAACGGCGGTTCGTTCTTTCGCCAGGGCACCTACGACGATACCGGCGCGAGCTTCATGAGTCTCGGCTTCATCGAAGGCGATGCGAGCAGCGTCATCGACATCATCGCCATCAACGCCCCCGGAGCGGCCGCCACCCCTGACCAACTCCGGACCATGAGCTCCATCGCCTGCGCGGCAAGGTTCCTGACCAGCAGGCTGACCTGCAGTTGAAGTGGTCGTCGAGGCTGCCCGGTCCTGCTCGGCCCTTACGGCGCCGGCGATCCCGGCACTGCCGGTATCGACACGCCTGAACAACTTGCGCAGGTGCCGGACGGCTTTTCCGGATACATCTGGACCAACAAGATCGAAGCCATAAGACCGCTTGCCACCGATCGCTTCAAACAAAGACGAAATAACTAGCGAGTGTGGCGTTGGCGCCCATCGACGCCCATATCCGCCCAGCGTATAGCTCGCGCTGATTTAGTCGACGTCCCTCCCCCTTCCGGAATCACCCCAGATGCCCTCCGGCGTCCTGCTTTCGCTCGTTGCCTACCTGCTTTATTCCTGCTGTGACGCCATCATCAAGGGCTTCGGCACGGGCCTCTCTCCCTTCGAGATTGCTTTCTGGACATCGCTGTTTTCGTTCCTCCCGGCCATCTTCACCAAGCCCAAGGGAGAACATTGGCGGCATGCCTTCCGGATGCACCATCCCTGGCTGGTGAACCTGCGCTCGCTGTCGGGCCTCATCGGCAACCTGGCGATCATCTACGCCTTCACCCGCATTCCGCTGGCCGAAGCCTATTCCATCGCCTTCCTAGCCCCCATCTTCGTGGTGGGGCTGTCGGTGATGTACCTGGGCGAAAAGGTCAGCTGGCAGCGCTGGGTCTTCCTCGGCGCCACGTTCGCGGGCGTGCTGCTGGTGGTGCGGCCGGGCTTCCGCGAGCTTGAACTGGGCCACCTGATGGCGGTCGTCGCCGCCGTAATGGGCGGTATATCCACCACGGTGCTGCGCAAGGTGGCCCCGGTGGAGAAGCGCGTCACCCTGCTGGGCCTGCCGCTCGGCTACGTCGTGCTGGTCAATGGCGTGCTGATGCTGTCGATCCCCGGGATGTTCACCTGGCCGACCTGGGAACAGTTCGCGCTGCTGATCGCCATTGGCGGGCTTGGCGGCACCGGCAACATCCTGTTCATCGCTGCCACCCGGCGCGCCCCGATCAGCCAGATCGCGCCGGCCCAGTACAGCCAGATCGCCTGGGCCATCATCTTCGGCGCCGTCTTCTACGCCGAGTTCCCCGATGCCATCGCCTATAGCGGGCTCGCCGTCGTGGCGGTCTTCGGCATCATGAACGTACTCTCAGATGAGGCGCGCATCCGCATCTTCTCGCGGCTGTCGGTGTTCGGGCCGGCCAGCGCCGTGTCCGAGATCAGCCCGCCGCTCGGCGAGGCAGACCGCAAGCTCGCGGCCCAACGCGACCGGGAGGCGAACGGCGGCTCCGCCGTCGCGAACAAGTAGATGCGGTCCCTCTCCCCGGCAACGCTGGGCGTCGTCCTGGCGCTGCTCGCCTACGCGGCCTATTCAACCGGCGACGCCATGGTGAAGGGCCTCGGCGGCAGCCTCGGCCCGTTCGAGATCGGCTTCTTCACCACCGTCTTCTCGATCATCCCCGCGCTGTTTTCGAAGCCGAAGGACGAGCGCTGGCGCGACACCTTCAAGCTCAGCCGGCCCTGGCTGATGACGGTGATCGCCGTCTGCCGCACCGCCAGCGCCATGCTCATCACCTACTCGTTCGTCACCATCCCGCTCGCCGAGGCCTACAGCCTCGTCTTCCTCATCCCGGTGATGACCATCATCCTCTCGGTGCTGATCCTCCGCGAGCCGGTGAGCCTCGATCGCTGGGCGCTGGTGATCCTCAGCTTCATCGGCGTGGTGATCGTCGTCCGCCCAGGGTTCAAGGACCTCGAACTCGGGCACCTCACAGCGTTCCTCTGCGCCATCAGCGCCGCCATCTCGGTAACGGCAATGCGGATGGTGTCGGGGAAGGAGCGGCGCGTTTCGCTGTTCGCGCTGCCCGGCCTGCTGACGCTCGCCGCCAATGCCTTCTTCCTCGTGCTGCTCGGCGCCACCTGGCCGACCTGGGAACTGCTGGCCGGCCTGCTGGTCTGCGGCGTGCTCGGCGGCATCGGCTATATGCTGCAGATCGCCGCCGTTGCTGCCGCCCCGGCGAGCCGCGTCGCGCCCATGCAGTACAGCCAGATCGTCTGGGCCCTGCTCTTCGGCGCGCTGTTCTTTTCGGAAGCCCCGGATGCCATCGGCCTCGTCGGCCTCGCGGTGGTGGTGATCGCCGGCATCGGCAACATCTTCGCCGACGGCGCCCGCACCCGCCTTGCCGGCCGCTGGGCCGAGTACCGGGCCCGCCGCGACAACCCCTCGCCCGACGATTTCAAGGGCCCGGGGCCGGATCCGGTGTAGGATCGTGCCATCGACGGCAGTCCGTTCCACAACGTGTCATCCCTGCGAAAGCAGGGACATACCCGGAATTCCACGCAGGCTCAGAGGTGGGGCTCTGCTTTCGCAGGGATGACACCTCGACCGTGGTGCCCCGGGTTATCCAGGAAGCGCCCTACAGCCCGCCGCGCACCGCCGCGATCGCCTCCGCGCCCTTCGACCCATCCGGACCGCCGCCCTGGGCCATGTCGGGTCGGCCGCCGCCGCCCTGCCCGCCCAGCGCCGCCGTCGCATGCTTCACCAGGTCGCCGGCCGAATACTTGCCCGTCAGGTCATCGGTGACACCGACGGCCACCGTGCCGCGGCCATCCTCGCCCTTCAGCACCACCGTGACGACACCAGAGCCGATCCGCTTCTTCTCGCTATCGACGAGGCCCTTCACGTCCTTGGCCGAAATCCCCTCGACGGCGCGGCCCACATAGGTCACCCCGTTGACGGTCTCGTCGGCCGCAGCGGGAGCCGAACCACCACCACCCAGTGCCAGCTTCTTGTTCGCCTCGCTCAGCGCCCGCTCGGCCTTCTTCAGGTTGTCCTGCAGCGCCTCGATGCGGGTGAAGACTTCCTGCGTGCCGACGTTCAGCGCATCGGCGACACTGCGCACCATGTTGGCATTGGTCCGCGCGTGGTTGCGCGCCCCCTTGGCCGTCAGCGCCTCGAGCCGGCGCACGCCCGACGACACGCCGGATTCGCCAAGCACGGTGATGAGCCCGATATCGCCGGTCCGCCGCACATGCGTGCCGCCACACAGTTCCACCGACCAGCCGACCGAGTTGCCGGTCGGATCACCCATCGACACAACGCGCACTTCGTCGCCATATTTCTCGCCGAACAGCGCCCGCGCCCCCGACTCCTTGGCCTCCTCGACGCCCATCAGGCGCGTCTCGACGGCGGAGTTCTGCAGCACGATATCGTTGGCGATCTCTTCGATGTCGGCCATCTCCTGCGGCGAGATCGGCTTGGTGTGCACGAAGTCGAAGCGCAGCCGGTCGGCCGATACCAGCGACCCCTTCTGCGCGACATGGTCGCCCAGCACCAGCCGCAGCGCCTCGTGCAGCAGATGCGTCGCCGAGTGGTTGGCGCGGATCGCCGAGCGGCGCGCGTGGTCCACCACCAGCGTCAGCGGCGTCCCCACCTTCAGCGTGCCGGCGGTCACCGTCACCTTGTGGCCGAACACCCCGTTGTTCTTCACCGTGTCGGTGACGTCGGCCGAGTTACCCTCGCCCGACAGCACGCCGGTATCGCCGACCTGGCCGCCGCTTTCGCCATAGAACGGCGTCTGGTTGAGCACGACGTAGCCTTCGTCGCCGGCCGCGAGGCTCTCGACCATCTGGCCGCCCTTGACCAGCGCCGTGACCACGCCCTCGGCGCTCTCGGTCTCGTAGCCGAGGAACTCGGTCGGGCCGACCTTGTCGGCAACCGCGAACCACACCTTGTCCTCGCCGACTTCGCCCGATCCGGCCCAGCTCTTCCGCGCCTCGGCGCGCTGCTTGGCCATGGCGTCTTCGAAGCCGGACAGGTCGACGCTGATGCCGCGTGTACGCAGCGCATCCTGCGTCAGGTCGAGCGGGAAGCCGAACGTGTCGTAGAGCTTGAAGGCAGTGACGCCCTCGAACATGTCCCCTTCCTTGAGGTCGGCGCTGGCCTCGTCCAGCAAGGCAAGGCCACGGCCGAGCGTCTTGAGGAAGCGCTGCTCCTCCAGCTTCACCGTCTCCTCGATCATCGCCTCGCCGCGAACGAGCTCGGGGTACGCCTGGCCCATTTCCTTCACCAGCGTCGGCACGATCTTGTGGATCACCGGATCGCTGGCGCCGAGCAGGGTCGCGTGGCGCATGGCGCGGCGCATGATGCGGCGCAGCACATAGCCGCGGCCCTCGTTCGACGGCAGCACGCCCTCGGCGATGAGAAAGCTCATCGAGCGCAGGTGGTCGGCAATGACGCGCAGGCTCGGCGTCGTCGGGTCGCCGTTGAAGCCGGTCGCCTGCTGCGTCGAGGCGATGAGCGAACGGAACAGGTCGATCTCGTAGTTGTTGTTGGTGCCCTGCATCACCGCCGCGACACGCTCGAGCCCGGCGCCGGTATCCACCGACGGCTTGGGCAGCGAGGTGCGCGAGCCGTCCGCGTACTGCTCGAACTGCATGAACACGAGGTTCCAGATCTCGACGAAGCGGTCACCGTCTTCCTCGGGCGAGCCCGGAGGGCCGCCCCAGTACTTGTCGCCGTGGTCGTAGAAGATTTCCGAGCACGGGCCGCACGGCCCGGTGTCGCCCATCTGCCAGAAGTTCGACTTGGCGCCGAGCCGCACGATGCGATCCTCTGGCAGGCCGGAGATCTTCTTCCAGAGCTCCATCGCCTCGTCGTCATCTTCGTAGATGGTGGCGGTGAGCTTCTCCTTCGGCAGGCCCCATTCCCTGGTGATCAGGTTCCAGGCCAGCTCGATCGCCTCGGCCTTGAAGTAGTCACCGAACGAGAAATTGCCGAGCATCTCGAAGAAAGTGTGGTGCCGAGCCGTGAACCCGACATTGTCGAGGTCGTTGTGCTTGCCGCCGGCGCGCACGCATTTCTGCGAGGTCGTCGCCCGCAGGTAGTCGCGCTTTTCGAGGCCGGTGAAGACGTTCTTGAACTGCACCATGCCGGCGTTCGTGAACATCAGGGTCGGGTCGTTCCGCGGCACCAGCGGGCTCGACGCAACCTGCTCGTGGCCGTTCTTCTCGAAGTAGCCGAGGAAGCTCGACCGGATGTCGTTCACGCTCGTCATGACGGGGTCTCTTGCAGACAAAAAGGCGAGGCCGTGGCCCCGCCGGAATGAACAGGAAACGCCTTCTATCGCGGGCCTTGCGCCTCTGTCCAGCTTGCGTGCGGAGCCGCGTCACATTTGGACTGCGGCCCGGCGCCAGCGCCTCCTCCCCCTTGGTGGGGGAGGATAGCGTCGCCAGGCGCGAAAGCGCCGTGGCAAAGCTGAGGAGAGGGGGCTACGCGCACGCCGCCTTGTACCGCCGCACCGTCTCCGCCATCCCGTAAATCAGCGCATCGGCGGTGATCGCATGCCCGATCGACACCTCCGCAAGGTCGGGCACAGCCGCCTTCAGTGGCGGCAGGTTGACGAGGTTGAGGTCATGCCCGGCATTGACCAGCAACCCGCCCTGCCCCGGCCGCGCATTCGCCCCGGCGCTCCGCGCCGCATCGGCGGCTTCCTTGAGCGCCGCAAGCTGCACGGCCGCCAACCCCGGCTGCAACTCGCCACCATACGGTCCGGTATAGAGCTCCACCCGGTCCGCCCCGACAGTCGCAGCGGCCGACGGCGCCGACGGATCGGCATCTATGAACAGCGACACGCGGATGCCGGCCCGCTTCATCCGCTCGATCGCCGGGACCAGCAGAGCGCGGTTCGCCTCGATGTCCCAGCCATGGTCCGAGGTCGATTGCAGCGGATCATCCGGCACGAACGTCACCTGGTCCGGCGCCGCGCGCTCCACCAGGGTCAAAAAGTCCTCGCTCGGATACCCCTCGATATTGAACTCGCGCCCCGGATAGTCCTGCCGCAGCAGCGCCACCAGCTCGAACACATCCGTCCGCCGGATATGCCGCTCGTCGGGCCGCGGATGCACCGTGATCCCATCCGCCCCCGCATCGAGCGCAATCCGCGCCAACCCGGTCACACTCGGCCACGGCACCGACCGGCGATTGCGCAGCATGGCGATGGCATTGAGGTTGACGGAAAGGTGGGTCATCGGTCGGAATCCGCTGGGCAGGCGCGCTGCTTAGCGCATTGCCACGCCTACGGCCAATCGAGACTTCTGATCGAGTATCAGCAATGGACATGGCGATTCTCGTGTACGAATATTGCATCCGGGGCAATTATCGTGTACGGAAATCATGCGCATCGTCTGGGATGAGCTGAAGCGGCTAGCCAACCTCGACAAGCATCAGCTCGATTTTCGGGATCTGACGCTGGAGTTCTTCGTGGAAGCCACCATCTTCCAAACTCATGACCGGCGGCTCGCTGCCATTGGCCGGTTGGCCGACCGGACGTTGACGGTGATCTACTTCGAACTTGGGACCGAGGCGCTGTCCATCATCTCGATGCGCTACGCCAGCCCAAAGGAAAGGATGCGGCACTATGAGCACTAAGCAGTTTGTATCCGGTCGCGGCTATACCAAAGCGGATTGGGACGCGGTGGACAGTCCCGAACTGACGGACGAGCAACTGGCCCAAGGCAAGCCATTCGCCGAAGCTCACCCCGAACTGGCCGCCAATATGCGCCGCACCGCAGGCCGTCCGAAGCTCGAGAACGCCAGGCAGCCCGTCACCCTCCGCCTCGCCCCCGATACGCTCCGCCGGTTCGAAGCGCTCGGCCCCGATTGGCGCGCCCGCATGGCCGAAATCCTGGACAAGGCCAGGCCTTAGGCCACCGGCGCCAGCTTCCGCCTGCGGTTGTCGAGCAGCACCACGGTCAGCCCGCTTGCCACCACGAGCGCGATGCCGGCGAGCGCCAGCGTATTTGGGAACTGCCCGAACACCAGCAGCCCCGACAGCACCGCCCAGAAGGTGAAGAAGTAGTAGAACGGCGCCACCACCCCCGTCGGCCCGACGCGGTAGGCCATGAAGATGAAGAAGTGGCCGGAAATCAGGAACAGCCCCGACCCCAGCAGCAGCAGCACGTGGTTCAGCCCCGGCATCACCCACTGCTCGGTGACGACGTGCATCGCCCCCGCCCCGATCAGCACCACCACCACCGCCGACATCGCGACGATCAGCCCCGGCACCTCGGCAGCGATCCGGCGCCCAGTGAGGTCGCGCACCGCGCAGAGCACCGCGTTGGCGAGCGCCAGCACCGCGTAGATCGAGATGCCGTTCAGCGTCGGCTGCGCCACCATGATCGCCCCGATGAACCCCAGCCCGATCAGCGCCATCCGCACCCCGCCGATCCGCTCGCGGAACAGCAGCGAGGCGCCCAGCAGCACCAGCAGCGGCGTGATCTGCCCCAGCGCCGAGGCGTCGGCGATCGGCAGGTTGGTGAGCGCGATGATGTAGCAGAGGATAGCCCCCAGCTCGGCGAGGTTGCGCACCAGCACCCGCCGCTCGAACAATAGCGGCAGCTTCGCTCCGTAGCCGAGGATGAACAGCAGGGGAATGCCCCAGAGGCTCGCCGCCACGCCGCGCAGGGTCAGCACCTCGTATGGCGGCAACCCCACGGTCGCGAGCTTCATCAACGTGTCGTTGATGACATACGAACAGGTGGCGACGACCATGAACAACGGTCCCGCAAAGGGATGGGCAGCAAGGCGCATGTCGTGAAAACCCGCGGGAAGGCGCCGGACCTCCTCGCCCGGCGCCCGATCTCTAGAGCGCTTTCGGGAAAGGTGGCAACGCTTTTCCAGCTAGGGAAGCGCGCCGCCGCCTCCCCGTCCCGTCAGGGGAGGCTCACCACCACGCTGCCGCGCTTGTGCCCGCTGTCGACGCGGGCATGCGCCGCCACGATCTGCGCGAATGGGAACACCGAATCGATCACCGGTTTCAGCACACCCTGCTCGGTCATTTGGAGCAGTTCGGCATAGGCCGGCTTGTTGACCGCTTCGCTATCCTCGCCGCTCGTCACGACCTGCTTGTCGAACTTTGCCGCGATCGTCTCGGCCAGGTTGCCGATCACCTGCAGGAACCGCCCCTCCGGCGCCAGCAGATGCCGCACCCGCGCCATGGGAGCATTGCCGTGATTGTCCATGATGATGTCGTAGCGCTCCGGCCGCTTGGCGAAATCCTCGCGGTCATAGGCAATCACCCGGTCCGCCCCCAGCTCGCGCACGAACTCGGCGTTGGCCGAACTGCAGACCGCCGTCACCTCGGCTCCGGCGTGCTTTGCCAGCTGAATGGCGGCGCACCCCACGGCGCCCGAGGCGCCGTTGATCAGCACCCGCTTGCCCGGCCCGAGGCCACCTTTGCGCAGGAAGACGCGCGCCGTGGCGCCGCCGAACAGCACCGACACCGCGTCCGTATCGCTCAGTCCGGCCGGGATCTTCACCAGCGCGTCCTTTTCGGTGAACAGCCCCTTCTCCGCATGCAGCCGGAACTTGAACCCATGCGAGCCCACCACCCGGTCACGCGGAGTGAAGCCGGTATCCGCAGCGCCGACCGCCTCGACCACCCCTGCCGCCTCGAACCCGCCGACCGGCTGGCGCAGCCGGTTCCAGCCCATGGCGAGCCGGAACAGGATACGCATGCCCTTGGGCACGCGCGCTGCCCGCATCCGCGCATCGCCCGAGTTGACCGTGGTTGCGGTAATCCGCACCAGCACGTCGCCCGGCCCCGGCACCGGCGTTTCCACGTCGCGGATCACCACCACTTCGGGCGGCCCGTACCGCTCGGCCACTGCTGCCTTCATCACACTGCTCCCTCGGTATGCTGGTGATATAGTGCACCAGCACACCAAACGTCAATCTGCCATGGCTCGACATCCGTTTCCCAGCCGAATGACGATCGGCTATAACGCTGGCCGACAGGCGGGGGCAGCACATGTCGGACAGCAGTCTTGGCCGGAAAGTCGGCCGCGTGGTCGCGCGGCAGCACCGCAAGTCCGGTGCCGACGAGATCGCGGTCAGCGTCTTCTGCGAAAAGACCGGCGAGACGGTCCACGCGGCCGCCGGCCAGCAGGTGGGCGGGCCTGTCGATGCGCAGACGCCGTTCTTTCTCGCCAGCACAACCAAGCTGTTCGCGACCGCACTGGTGCTTCAGTTGCGATCCGAGGGGCTGCTCGAACTCGACGAGCCGATAACCAGGTATCTCGGCGCTGCCACCTTGTCCGGCCTTCATCGGATCGGCGGCCGCGACTTCAGCGGCGAGATCACGGTTCGGCACCTGCTCTCTCACACGTCGGGCCTGCCGGACTATTTCGAGGAGAAGCGTCGCGACGGTTCCCGGCTTGCCACGAGCCTGCTCGCCGGGACGGACGCGCGCTGGTCGCTCGATGATGTCCTCGCGGCCACCCGCCACGACCTTGCGCCGCATTTCCGGCCCGGAGAGGCGCGCAAGGCCCTCTACTCCGACACCAACCACCAGTTGCTGGGAGGCGTCATCGAAAGCGTGACGGACCAGCCGCTCGCTCAACTGGTCAAGGTTCGGATCGCCGATCGCCTCGCACTGACGCGGACCTATCTGTTCGACGCCGACACGGCCTCCACGCGGCCGGCAGTGCTGCCGCTGCGCAATTCCGCGTCACGGCCTGCCATTCCGCAGGCGATCGAGAGTACGCGCCTCGATGGGGGCGGCGTGTCCAGCTCGGCCGAGTTGCTGGAGTTCATCCGGGCCTTCTTCGACGGTCGGCTGTTCCCGGCCGAGGATGTGCCCGCGCTGTTCGACTGGCGGGCGGTGTTCTTTCCGCTCCAATACGGCGTGGGCGTGATGCGGCTGAAGCTGCCGTGGTTCTTCTCGCCCTTCGCCCCTCAGCCCGAACTTGTCGGGCACTCCGGCATCTCTGGCGCCTTCGCCTTCTGGAGCCCGGAAAAGCGCGTGTTCCTTTCCGGCACCGTCAACCAGCTGGCCAATCGCAGCCTGCCCTACCGGTTCATGCTGCAGGTACTAGCCGCCGTCGAGCCGGCCTGACCCTGATGCGCGCGACCGGGCCAATCGTCGACCGGCGGGACGGGCAAGGCCCGCGCGGCAGACGACCCGTCCCGCCCCCCGGCCCTACATCCCCTCGGCGCCGCGCGAAATCGCCGCGAGCCCGGTGCGCACAACTTCGATCAACCCCAGCGGCACCATCAGCGAGATGAACGAGTCGATCTTCGACGGCTTGCCCGTCACCTCGAACACGAAGCTCTCCGTGGTCGCATCGACGATCTGCGCGCGGAACGCATCGGCCAGCCGCAGCGCCTCGGCGCGGAGGTCGCCGGTGCCGCCGACCTTGATCAGCGCCAGCTCGCGCTCCAGCGATTTTCCCTCGGCCGTCAGGTCGTGCACCTTGTGCACCGGCACCAGCCGCTCGAGCTGCAGCTTGATCTGCGTCAGCACCTTGGGCGTCGCCACCGTCACCACGGTGATGCGGCTGAGGTTCTTCTCGTGCTCGGTCTCTGAGACCGTCAGCGAGTCGATATTGTAGCCCCGGGCCGCGAACAGCCCCACGATGCGGGCGAGGATGCCCGGCTCATTGTCGACCAGCACCGAGAGTGTATGCCGCTCGGGCTTCTGGGTTTCCGCGGCGAGAAAGTAGGCCGAGCCGCTCGGCTGCAGATGTGCGTTCATGTCGGGCCTCCTCAGACCAGCTGGCGTCCCTTGGCGTCGATGACGGTGCCGATGTCTTCCGCGAAATCGGGGAGGATCATCTCGTTGTGCGGCTTGCCCGACGGGATCATCGGCAGGCAGTTCTCGTGCTTTTCGACGAGGCAGTCGAAGATCACCGGACCGTCGTAGTCCAGCATCTCGGCGATCGCCGCGTCGAGCTTCTTGGGGTCATCGCACTTGATGCCCTTGGCGCCATAGGCCTCGGCCAGCTTGACGAAATCCGGCAGCGATTCCGAATAGCTGTGCGCGTAGCGCCCGCCATGCAGCAGGTCCTGCCACTGGCGCACCATGCCCATGCGCTCGTTGTTGAGTATGAAGATCTTGATCGGCAGCCGGTACTGCACCGCCGTCGACATCTCCTGCATCGTCATCTGCACCGAGGCTTCGCCGGCGATGTCGATGACGAGCGCATCCGGATGCGCCACCTGCACGCCCACCGCCGCCGGCAGGCCGTAGCCCATCGTGCCGAGCCCGCCCGAGGTCATCCACCGGTTCGGCTGCTCGAAGTGGAAGTGCTGCGCCGCCCACATCTGGTGCTGCCCCACCTCGGTGGTGATGTAGACGTCGCGCCCCTTGGTCGCTTCGTAGAGCCGCTGCACGGCGTGCTGCGGCTTGATGGTGGTGTCGGAGTTGCGGAACCCCAGCGAGTTCTTCGCCCGCCACCCCTCGATCTGCGCCCACCACGGCGCGATCGCCTCGGTGCGCGGCTGGTTGGTCTTGGAGCGCCAGATGCGGACCATCTCCTCGAGCACCAGCCCGCAATCGCCGACGATCGGCAGGTCCACCCGCACGTTCTTGTTGATCGACGATGGGTCGATATCGACGTGGATCTTCGTCGAGCCCGGCGAGAACGCATCGAGCCGGCCGGTGATCCGGTCGTCGAACCGCGCCCCGATATTGATCATCAGGTCGCAGTCATGCATCGCCATGTTGGCTTCGTAGGTGCCGTGCATGCCCAGCATGCCCATCCACTGCGGGTTGGAGCCGGGGAACGAGCCGAGCCCCAGCAGCGTCGAGGTCACCGGAAAGCCGGTGAGCTCGGCCAGTTCGCGCAGCTTCTCGCTGGCTTCCGGGCCCGAGTTGACCACGCCGCCGCCGGTATAGAAGATCGGCCGCTCGGCGCGCAGCATCAGGTCCACCGCGCGCTCGATCGCCGCCGTGTCGCCCGCCGTCGCCGGGTGGTAGCTCTTGTGCCGCGTCGTCGAAATCTCGTCGGCACCGTAGTAGGTGCCCATCGCGAACTGCACGTCCTTGGGGATGTCGATCAGCACCGGGCCGGGCCGGCCGGTCCGCGCGATGTGGAACGCCTCGTGCAGCACGCGCGGCAGGTCGGCGACGTTCTTCACGAGGTAGTTGTGCTTGGTGCACGAGCGGGTAATGCCGACCGTGTCGCATTCCTGGAACGCGTCCGAGCCGATCAGCGCCGTCGGCACCTGCGCGGTGATGACGACGATCGGCACCGAGTCCATCAGCGCGTCGGTGAGCGGGGTGACGACATTGGTCGCCCCCGGCCCCGATGTCACCAGCACCACGCCGACCTTGCCGGTCGAGCGGGCATAGCCCTCGGCCATGTGGCCGGCGCCCTGCTCGTGCCGCACGAGGATATGCTGCACCTTGTCCTGCTGGAACAGCGCATCATAGATCGGCAGCGCCGCGCCACCGGGGTAGCCGAAGATATGCTCGACCCCCTGCTCCTCCAGCGCCCGGATCACCATCTCCGCGCCCGTCATCTGCTCGGCCATCGTCTCACTCCACTCCTCTTCCCCTTCCCTTCTCCACTTGAGGGAGCAGGTGGCGCGGCAGCGCCGGATGAGGGGTCTCTTGTTTCACTTCCCGGCGTCGCAGCGCGCTCCACCGGAATCCCAGGCAATAAAAAAGGCCCCGTTCGGGACCTTGTTTTCGGCGCATCAACCATCCGCGGGGACCTTTACCCCACGCGACCGATGCGCCCCACTACTACGATAAGCTTGTGCACGGATGTGCTCCAAAAGTTTGGTGGGCGTTTATGAGCGCGAGGGGGCCGGGGTGTCAAGGGGTGAGCCGGAGGAGATTGCATTGCGATAGATGGATTGATATCCAGTCTAAATGAGAGACATCTTTCCGGCATTCTACAGCCCCACCGAAGATCAGTACAACAGTCTATGGAAAAAGGCGATCTTTGCCTTAGATGCCAATGTCCTACTGAATCTCTATCGGTATCCCACAGAGGCAAGCTCGGAAACACTTCGCATCTTCTCCTTGATAAAGGACCGACTTTTCGTGCCATACCACGCGGCACTAGAGTATCAACGAAACAGATTGTCGGTTATTGCAGAGCAAAAGAGACGTTATGGCGAAGTTCGCGCAGTAGTAGAAGATATTGTTGGCAATGCCAACACGGCACTCGACAAGCTTCAGGTCCGGGATCGCCACCCCGTCATTGATCCAGACGGCCTGATTAGCAAAATGCGACCTATCGTGAGTGCATTTCTTGAGGATTTGGAAAAAGCCGAGGCAAAGCAACCTGACGTCATGGACTCCAATCCCATACGTGAGCAACTCGACAAGCTTCTGCAGGGCCGCGTCGGCACAGCGCCCGACCAGAATTGGGTTGACGAGACTGCAACGGAAGGTGCCAAGCGCTTTGAGCGGCTTATACCGCCAGGATACGTAGACGGGGCCAAGGACCGCTCGGACGCCAAAGAGTTTACATATGGGGGAATCGTCTATCAGCTTCGGTACGGCGATTTGTTCGTCTGGAAGCAGGTGATCGACAAAGCCAAATCGGCAGAGAGTGACGTCATCTTTGTTACCGATGATGTGAAGGAGGATTGGTATTGGCACGCCAATTCCAGAGGGACCAAGCGGATGGGCCCCCGCCCAGAGTTGATCGACGAGTTCAGCCGACTGACCGGCGGGCAGTCTTTCTACATGTACGGATCGGGCCAATTTCTCAAATACTCGAAAGAGTACCTTAAGTCAGAGGCTAGTGAGGAGACTATCGACGCAGTAAGGGTTCTCTCTTCAAGAGGCACGCTAGACGACCTCAGGGCGCTAAGCTTTGTGGCAGAAGACGCCGTGTCCAATTGGCTCACGAGAGCATACCCGGACTGCTACGTTGTTCACAACAAACTGGGTTGGCCGGATCTGCTAGCCAACGAGTCGGGTGGACGTCGAATTGGGGTCGACGTAATCATCGTAAGATCGCCAATGGCCGTTCAGAGATTGCTTGAAAAAGCGTATCGCGCGTTTCACGCGATCCAGCAGCAGGAGTTTGATGAGTTTGCGGTAATTGCCGTGGTACCGGACGGTGAAAGTCCGCGCGCAATCGCCGATCGCATCAGCCGGATGAAAGACCGCATCCCAGAAGGTGTTCAGATCAGACTCGGCCAATTGGTGCCCAGTGAAAGCTCTCGATCAGGTAAGGAGTACCTGCCATTGCTTTGACCCCTGCTCTAACGGGTGTTGCCGATCAAGTTCCTCTTACCCCCGCAATATCTTCCCCATCGCCTTCCCCTTCGCCAACTCATCCACGAGCTTGTCGAGATAGCGGATCTCCCGCATCGGCTGTTCCTCGATGTCCTCCACCCGCACGCCGCAGACCACGCCGGTGATGAGCGCGCGGGCCGGGTTCAGCGCCGGGGCGTGGGCGATGAAGTCGGCAAAGCTGGTCCGGTCGGCGATCACCGCCGCGAGCGACGCCGCCGTGTGCCCGGTGACCAACAGACGATCTGGTCCACCCCCGCCTTGTTCTCCTCGTCGGATGAGGACACCGCCGGCCATCAACGGCAACATGCCGAACAAATGAGCACAAGGCGCCCAATCAATGCACAAATAGTGCGCAGCGCGCCTGCATCCAACGACCGCAGGTCCCGCGCGCCACGCTAGTCGCCTGAAATCCCTCGCCTCTTCCCCGCCACCCCATCTGGCGCGCCGCTTGCATACTTTGCCCCAAAATTAATCCCGGATGCGAGCCGGGTCTTTGGGAGGTCTCAAGATGACGGAGTCCAATGCCGGACTCGACGTGTTCTTTGTGCTCGTCGGCGCAATCCTTGTTTTCGCCATGCATGGCGGCTTCGCGTTCCTCGAGCTGGGAACCGTGCGCAAGAAGAACCAGGTGAATGCCCTGGTGAAGATCCTGGTGGATTTCGCCTTCTCCACCCTGGCCTATTTCATCATCGGCTACACCATCGCCTACGGGGTGACCTTCTTCCACGACGCGGCGACGCTGTCGGGCGGTGGGGCGGGCTTTGCGCCGCAAGGCTTCAGCCTGGTGAAGTTCTTCTTCCTCGCCACCTTCGCCGCGGCCGTACCGGCAATCGTCTCGGGCGGGGTGGCGGAGCGCGCAAAATTCTGGCCCCAGGTGATCGCCGCGGCAGTCATCGTCGGCCTGATCTATCCCTTCTCCGAAGGCATCGTCTGGAACGCCAACTACGGCATCCAGGCCCTGCTCGAGAGCACCTTCGGCGCCCGCTTCCACGATTTCGCCGGGTCCATCCAGGTGCACGCGCTCGGCGGCTGGATCGCGTTGGCCGCCGTATTGCGCATCGGTTCGCGCGTCGGCCGCTATGGCCCCAACGGCCGGCCCTTCGCGCCATCCTCGATCCCCTGGCTGGCGCTCGGCACGTGGTTGCTCGCCATCGGCTGGTTCGGTTTCAACGTCATGTCGGCCCAATCGGTCGCCGGTGCCTCCGGCCTCGTGGCGCTGAACTCGCTGATGGCGATGGTCGGTGGCATCATCGCCGCGGTGATCATCGGGCGAAACGATCCGGGCTTTGCGCACAACGGAGCGCTGGCCGGGCTCGTCGCCGTCTGCGCCGGTTCGGACCTCTATCATCCGCTGGGCGCGCTGGTGGTCGGTGGCGTTGCCGGCGTCATCTTCGTCAAGGGATTCCACTGGACGCAGGAGAAGCTGAAAGTCGACGACGTCCTCGGCGTCTGGCCACTGCATGGCCTGTGCGGCCTGTGGGGCGGCATCGCGGCCGGCATCTTCGGTTTGCAGGCGCTGGGCGGCATGGGCGGGGTGAGCTTCCTCAGCCAGTTGATCGGATCGGTCGCCATCTCTGCCTATGCCTTCGGCGCCGGCTACGTGGTCTACGCGCTGACCAACCGTGCAATGGGCATCCGGCTGACCGACGAGCAGCAGCGACGTGGTGCCGACCTCAGCATCCATTCGATCGGCTCCGAACCGGAATATTGAGCTGCACCGAAGCGACGAACGGTGGTTCGGCGGCCCCGCCGCCGGACCTCACCCTCGCAGTATCTTCCCCATCACCTTCCCCTTCGCCAGCTCATCCACGAGCTTGTCGAGATAGCGGATCTCCCGCATCGGCTGTTCCTCGATGTCCTCCACCCGCACGCCGCAGACCACGCCGGTGATGAGCGCGCGGGCCGGGTTCAGCGCCGGAGCGTGGGCGATGAAGTCGGCAAAGCTGGTCCGGTCGGCGATCACCGCCGCGAGCGACGCCTCGGTGTGCCCGGTGAGCCAGCAGATGATCTCGTCCACCTCCGCCTTCGTCCGCCCCTTCCGCTCCGCCTTGGCCACATAGAGCGGATAGACGCTGCCAAACGCCATCGCACAAAGCCGCGCGCTGTTCCTGCTGTTCATCCGACCCTCCGGGGCACGAGGATAATGCATCGGAGGCCGGAGGGAAGAGGCTTGGGGTAGCCGACCAACCGCAGCGCGCGCTCAAGACCGCCTGCAATCCCCCGTCTTCTCCGCGCCGTCCCAACACCCCCGACGTTGTCATCCCTGCGACAGCAGGGACCCAACTCCAAACCTGCGCAGGTGATCAGGTGGGTCCCTGCTTTCGCAGGGATGACACGTCGGAGAAAACTACAATCACCACGGCAACTTGCAAACTTATCCCCGCGATTCCCGGCCGTGAGACAGTCGCCGCGTCTCCTGCAGGGCGGGCGCTCGCGACGAACGTGCGGCGGGGGATATCGGGGGCCGGGAAGTCGTTTCCGGCGGGCCGCGGTGTAAGCAACCGGCAGTTGGACGTCTTCAATGACGTCCGTGTCCGCTCCCTTGCACCCCCGTCCAACTCATCCCCGATCGGCCGGCGGGGCGAAAGTCTCGCTTACATTGCGGACCAACCGCGTCTGGGGCTCAGCCCCGCCGGTCACCCGCCCAGCCATCAACCCGAGGCGGCAACGCCGGCGGGGATCACCCCTATTGACCACCGCCCTCCGCACCTTTATTTGCATACTTACGCAATTAGCAAAACATGGCCATGTCCGATCCCCTCACCGCCACCTTCGCTGCCCTCGCTGACCCGACCCGCCGCGCCATGCTGGCCCGGCTGGCGCAGGGTCCGGCCACCGTCAACGACCTTGCCGGGCCGTTCGCGCTTTCGCTGCCGACCGTGTCGCGCCACCTCAAAGTGCTCCAGGACGCAGGCCTCGTGGTGAAGCAGCGCGATCGGCAGTTCCGCCCCTGCCGCCTCGAGCCTGCCCCGCTCGAAGCCGCCGACCAGTGGATGGAGCCCTACCGCCAGTTCTTCGGCGCGCGCCTCGACCGGCTCGACGCGCAGCTCAAGGCCATGATGGCCGCCCGCCGCGAGGCCGCCCGCACCAGCAACCAAGGAGACGACTCATGACCGCGACCTACGGCACCCACCGGACTTTCGCCATGCGGCGCAGCTTCGCCGCCCCGCCCGATGCCGTCTTCGATGCCTGGACCAGGCCCGAATATCTCGACTGGTTCTTCAACCCCGACAACCCGACCGACGCGCCCGTCACGGTGGACCTGCGGGTCGGCGGGCAGTGGCGGCAGGAAATGGTGATTTCGCCCACCGAGCGCTATGTCACCGGCGGTCTCTACCGGGAGATCGTGCCCAACCGGAAGCTGGTCTTCGCCTGGGGCGCCGTCGGAGGCTGGCCGGAGCTCGATCCCGAGCGGCCTGACGACAACCCGCGCGTCATCCTGAGCTTCCACCCGCACGGCGACGAAACCGTGATGGACCTGCTGGTGCAGTTCCCCGATCACATGAGCGCCGACAAGGTGCAATGGTGGATGAATTGCGGCATGCAGGCCGGCTGGGACATGACCATCGATCGCCTGGTCGCCCGCTACGATGGCCGCGGGGATATCCGTCACGCCGGCTGAGCGGGCAAACAAAAAGGGCTCCGCAAGGGAGCCCTTTTCGTGGTCACGTCACCGGAGGTCGTCAGGCGACGATAGCTGTCGGGCTCAGAGAGCGCGCAGGTTGGTCGCCGAGACCTTGCCATCGCGGCCGGTCTGCAGCTCGTAGCTGACCTTCTGGCCTTCGTTGAGGGTCGACATGCCCGACCGCTCGACGGCAGAGATATGGACAAATGCGTCCTTGCTGCCATCGTCCGGCTGGATGAAGCCAAAACCCTTGGTGGTGTTGAAGAATTTCACGGTGCCTTCGATCACGAGAGCGCCCTTTCGAAATTATCGTGTGCGGGGCCTTCCCGCGTCACACGCGTTCCAGGACGGCGACATGCCGCCTTGGGTCTACACGTTCACAATATCGAGGGTTGCCAAAGGGAGCCGAAGAACGGGCCCGTCAGATAGCTAGACAGAAGCGAAACGTTGCCGACGTTATGTGCCACAAATGCGCCCTGTTCAAGGCCAATCGCGCACAGGCCGCGCGGGAGGCGCGAACCTCCCGTGCCGCCGCTGCATCAGCCGTTGGGCGAACACGGCGCGAGGTAGCGGTCGCCGTACTGGTCTTCCCAAACGCACTGCGTCGGGTCCTTGTCGTAGCGGCCGATAAGTTCGCCCGCCACCGCGCCGGTAATGCCGCCCACCGTGGCGCCAACCGCCGCGCCGGTGAAGGTTCCGGTGGTGGCGCCACCGATCACCGCCCCCGCCACCGCACCCGCGCCGGCCGATTTCTGCGTCGTGGTGCAAGCCGCCATCGAGGTGGCCATCAGCAGGGCAGCGCCCAGCGTGAGAATGGATTTGATCAAGGGAAAGACCTTCCTGAAATTGCCCGAGCCCGCATCGGCAATGCGCCGCGCCCGCATCGGTTCCCCCGCTTGTGACGCTTCCATGCTTGCGGTAAGGCTCCGATCCCTCGGCGAGCGTGATGACCAGAATGACCGATCAAGTGGCGATGCCGGCCCCCGGCAGCAGCGCGCCTGCCCCTTCGTCGGGTTGGGGCGCCGAGTTCCGGGATAGCTTTGCGCTCGCCTGGCCGCTCATCATCGCGCAGCTGGCGTCCAACATGCTCTTCACCACCGACGTGGTGCTGATGGGCTGGCTCGGCCCGAAATACCTCGCCGCCGGCACGCTGGCGGGTGCCTTCCTGATTCCGTTCCAGCTGACCGGCGTCGGCATCGTCAGCGCCGTGGCCCCGCTCGTGGCGCAAGCCCGTGGCCGCGGCGACATCAAGGCGGTGCGCCGCTACGTCCGCCAGGGCTTCTGGATGGCCATCGCCGTCGCCACCATCCTGGTCCCCATCGTGCTGTCGATGAAGCCGGTCTACCTCGCGCTCGGACAGGATCCCGAAGTGGTCGAGATCGCCCAGGGCTACATGGTCTACGGCTTCTGGATGCTCTACCCGGTGCTCGGCATGATGGTGCTGCGCGCCTTCCTCTCCGCCTTCGCCGCCACCCGCATCATCCTCGTGGTCACGCTGGTCGGCGTGGTGGTGAACGCCGCCCTCGCCTACGTGCTGATCTTCGGCCATTTCGGCTTCCCGCGACTGGAACTGCGTGGCGCCGCCATCGCCACCGGCCTCGTCAACCTGATGATGTTCGGCGCGTTGCTGGCCTACGTGCTGACCGAGCGGAAGCTGAAGCGCTTCCACGTCCTCGTCCGGTTCTTCAAGCCGGACTGGCCGCGCTTCTTCGAAATCCTCAAGGTCGGCCTGCCGATCGGCATCACGGTTTCGGCCGAGGTCGGGCTGTTCTCGGTCGCGGCGATGCTGATGGGCCTGCTCGGCACCAACGAGACGGCCGCCCACGCCGTGGCGCTGCAGCTCTCCGCCACCGCCTTCATGGTGCCGCTCGGCCTCGGGATGGCCGCCACGGTGCGCGTCGGCCTCGCCTATGGTCGCGGCGATGCCGAAGCCGTCCGCAAGGCCGCCTGGGCTGCCGTGGTGCTCGGGGTCGGGTTCATGACCCTCACCGCCTCGCTGTTCATCATCATGCCGCACACCCTGGTGTCGATCTTCCTCGATGCGCGCGACCCGGCCAATGCCGATGCCCTGATGCTGGCCGCCAGCTACCTCATGGTCGCCGGCCTGTTCCAGATCGCCGACGGCGCCCAGGTCGTCGCGGCGCACTCGCTGCGCGGACTGAGCGACACGCGCATTCCGAGCCTCCTCGCGATCTTCGGCTACTGGTTCATCGGCCTGCCGGTCGCCTACGTTCTGGCCTTCGTGCTCGATATGCGCGGCGTCGGCGTGTGGCTGGGGCTTGCCACCGGGCTGGCCTTCGTGGCGGTGTTGCTGCTGAGCCGCTTCGCCATGCGCGAGCGGCTGGGATTGCTCAAGGGGATATCGAAGTGACCGAACTGAAGGCCGCCGAGCAGCGGGTCGCCACCGCGCTGGAGACGCACGGTTTGCCGGGCAAGGTGATCGTGCTCGAGCAACTGGCAACCACCGCCCAGATGGCCGCCGACGCCATCGGCGTCGAGGTCGGCCGCATCGTCAAGTCGCTGCTGTTCAAGGGCAAGGAATCCGGCAAGCCCTACCTGCTGCTGGTCTCGGGCGCCAACCGCGTGCACGAGAAGCGGGCCGGCCGGCAGATCGGCGAAGTGCTGGAGCGCTCTGATGCCGATTTCGTCAAGGAATGGACCGGCTTCTCCATCGGCGGCGTCTCCCCCTTCGGCCACCCTGCCCCGCTGACGACCTATCTCGACCAGGACCTGTTCAAGTACGACACCGTCTGGGCCGCCGCCGGCGATCCTCGCTCGGTGTTCGAGATCACCGCCGCCGACCTCGAGCGCTCCACCGGCGCGACGAAGATCGACGTCACTTAAGCCGTCACCCACTCCCAGTCCGCCATCCGGCCCCGGAACCAGGTGCGCTGCCGCTTGGCGTATTGCCGCGTCGCGATCACGGCCCGCTCGATCGCGTCGGCCTCGGTGAGGTCACCGCGCAGCATCGCCGCGATCTCCGGCACCCCGATCGCCTTCATTGCCGGCAGGCTGGGATCGAGGTCGAGCGCCAGCAGTGCCCGCACCTCCTCCACCGCCCCCTCCGCAAACATTGCCGCAAAGCGCCGGGCGATCCGCTGCCGCAGCACCTCGCGATCGGGGTTCAGCACGATCTTCTCAAGCGCGTAGACCTCGAGCAGCCCCACCTGCGCCTCGTCTTGAAAGCTGGCCAGCGAGCGGCCGGTAGCATTGAGCACCGCCAGCGCCCGGGTTACCCGCTGCGGATCCGGAGCGCTCAGGCGCGCCGCGACCACCGGGTCCCGCGCCGCAATCAGCCGCGCCCGTCCCTCCCGGTCGAGCCCGGCGATCTCGGCCTCAGCGGCGGCAACGGCTTCGGGCGGCACGTGAGGGATCTCGACGAAACCGCTGACGAGACTCTCGAAATAGAGCCCCGTACCGCCAACAAAGATCAAGACACGGTCCGGATTCGCCCTGATGATCGCCTGCGCCGCCCGCGACCAGTCACCGGTGGAAAATCGCACCGACGGCGGCACAGTGCCGTAGAGCAGATGCGGCGCCTCGGCGAGATCGGCATCCGGCGGCCGGTCGGTGATCTGCCGGAGCACGTCGTAGACCTGCAGCGCATCGGTGTTGACGATGATGCCGTCGCGCTCGCGAGCCAGGCGCAGCGCCAGGGCCGACTTGCCGCTGGCAGTCGGACCCGCTATCAACACCGCACTTTCCCCCGCATTCGCCATCTAGTCCCAGGCCCTTCCAGATATGTCGTCGGTACTCGTTCTCGTCGCCAACCCGTCGGATACGGCGCTCGACAGCAAGCTGGCCCAGGCGATCCAGCATGAGACAGGCGGCTATATCAACTGGTTGCACCAGCGCGTCGCGTGCGAAATCCACGAACCGAAATCGGCCGATCCGGTGCTCATCGCCCGTCAGGTGATCGGCAGCAAGCCCGTCGACGTCGGACTGGTGCCATTGGCCAACCGCCGCAAGAAGCTGCTCGTCGCCGACATGGACTCGACAATGATCGAGCAGGAGTGCATCGACGAGCTGGCCGATGCCGTCGGCATCAAGGACCAGGTGGCCGAGATCACCCGGCGGGCCATGAACGGTGAACTCGATTTCGAGCAGGCGCTGCGGACCCGTGTCGGCCTGATCAAGGGGCTGGAACGGCACGTCATCGAGGAAATTCGCCGCGAACGCATCACCCTCGCCCCCGGCGGCCGCGCGCTGGTTCACACCATGAAGGCGTTTGGCGCCTATACCTCGCTGGTCTCCGGCGGCTTCACCTACTTCGCCGACTATTTCGCCAGGCGCATCGGCTTCGACGAAGCGATAGCCAACCTGCTCGAGTTCGATGGCGAGGAACGCCTCACCGGCACGGTTGCCTTGCCCATCGTCGACAAGACCACCAAGCTCACCCGGCTGCAGGCGCTCGCAGCCGAAAAGTCGATCCCCATGGAGCAGACGATGGCCGTGGGCGATGGCGCGAACGACCTCGACATGATCCGCGCCGCCGGACTCGGCGTTGCGGTGCACGCCAAACCGCACGTCGCCGCCGAGGCGGACATCCGGATCGACTTCGCCGACCTGACGGCACTGCTCTACCTCCAGGGCTTCGAGGAAGAGGATATCGTGCGGTGAGGCTGGAAACCGAGCGGCTGATCCTCCGCCCCTGGCGCGAAACCGACAAGAAGCTCTACGCAGCGATCATCGGCGACCCTGAAGTCCGCCGCTTCTTCCCGGCCGTCGGGACCTACGCCGATGCCGACGATGGCATCGAGCGGGCGAAACAGCGGCTCGACAGTTTCGGTTTCAGCTTCCTTGCCGTGGAGCGCAAGCAGGATGGCGCCTTCATGGGTATGCTCGGCATGGCGCCATTCCGCGACGAACTGCGCGCCGCGATCCCCACCAACCCCGCCATCGAGATTGGCTGGCAACTGGGCAAGCAGTTCTGGGGCCAGGGCTATGCACCAGAAGGCGCTCGCGCCTTCCTCGACTACGCCTGGATGCCGCTGGGTCTGCCCGAGGTCGTCGCCATCACCTACGAGGGCAACTGGCCGAGCCGCCGGGTGATGGAGAAGATCGGCATGACGCACGATCCGCGTGGCAGTTTCGAGCATCCCGATGTGCCGAGCGGCAGCAAGGTCCGCCCGCACATCCTCTACCGGATTTTGAACCCGGCGCTCGGCGTCTAGTGCCGGCCTATCCCAGCCGGACCGCAATGAAGCGGGTCGTACCCGCCGGATCCTGAACCCGGAACAGCACAGCCGGCCGACCGGCTTCCTTGGCCTCGTCGACCAGGCGGTTCAGCTCGTCGATCGTGTCGATCCGGCGCTGGTTGACCTCGGTGACAATCAGTCCAGGGATGAACCCCTTGAGATCGGCGTCGCTGCCACCCGTGACGTCAGTGACGACGACCCCGTCGGCCTCCGGCGCAATGCCAAACTGGGCCCGCTTGCCTTCATCGAGCGGGGCCACGTCAAAGCCCACCAGTTCGCTCAGGCCGAGCGGCGCAGGGATCGGCTCCTCTGCATCCGGCGCCGGTGTCTCGATCACCGGCTCCTGCCCGCGACTGGCGATGAGCTTCTCGCCGACCTCTAGGCGCCCCAGCGTGATGGCGAGTTCGACTTCCTTGCCGTCGCGCAGTACCATTACCGGAACCGCCTTGCCGACGGCCGTTTCGGCCACCACGCGCGGCAGGTCGCGCATCCGCGCAATCGGCTTCCCGTCGAACTCGAGGATAATGTCGCCCGTTACTATGACCTCCTCGGACGGTCCGCCCTTGGTGACATCGATCACCAGCGCACCGCCGGTGGTCGCCAGCCCGAGGCTGTCGCGAATGTCCTCGCTCACCTCCTGAATGCCCACGCCGAGCCAGCCGCGGCGGGTCTCGCCGAACTCCGTCAACTGGTCCAGCACCGGCTTGGCAAGGTTCACCGGTACGGCGAAGCCGATGCCGAGCGAACTGCCACCCCGCGCGATGATCGCGGTGTTGATCCCGACCACCTTACCGTTCATGTCGAACAGCGGCCCGCCGGAATTGCCCTGGTTGATGGAGGCGTCGGTCTGGATGAACTGGTCGTAGGGCCCGGACTGGATGTCGCGGTTGCGCGCGGAAACGATGCCGAGGGTCACTGAACCGCCGAGCCCGAACGGATTGCCGATCGCCATGACCCAGTCGCCCACCACCGCGCTGTCGCTGTCGCCGAACTCGACGAAGGGGAGGTCACGCCCGGCATCGACCTTCAGCACCGCGAGGTCGGTCTTGTCGTCGGTTCCGACGATGGTGGCGGGCAGCCGGGTGCCGTCGGTGAGATAGACCTCGATCTCGTCGGCGCCTTCGATGACATGGTTGTTGGTGACGATCGTTCCATCGGCGCCGATGATGAAGCCGGAGCCCAGGCTGCGCGCCTGCTGCATCCGCTCATCGCCGAGACCATTGTTCGGATTGCTCTCGTCGAAGAAGTCTTCGAGTGGCGACCCATCCGGCACTTCGGGAAAGGGCACGCCGACCCCGCCTGGAACACGGCGCGAGGTGCCGATATTCACGACCGCCGGCGACAGGGCTTCTGCCAGCGAAGCCACCGATTCGGGACCGTTGGCAGAGGCAGGTGCGGCGACGAGACCGCCCATCAGCAGGCTGACAGCCACCGCCAGAACCGAAAAACCGCCGCGCAGCAGACCCATCTCGGCAACTCCTCAACACCAATCGACCGCTAGGCTGGCTCAGCCGCGGACGAACCACAAGAGGAGAAGTCCAACGGCGGCGCAAGCCAGTGCTACCGCACGAATCGTTGATGCTGGCCTCGACAGGATCGAGGCCAGCATCGTTTTCATCTGCTCGGGAAAGGCTGCATAGAGCAGCCCTTCTATGACCAGGGCGAGCGCTAGCGCCGCCAGGAAGTCCGTCACGGCGTGGCGGGGACCGGCTCGGCCGGAGCCGTTGCGTCAACCGGCGTATCCGTCACGGGCACGTCCGTTGCCGGCTCCTGGGTCACCGGCTCAGCAGGCGCGTCAGTGCTGGATGGCACCTCTATCGCCTGACTGGGGTCGGCTGCAGCGTCCGGCAACAGGTTCGGCAACTCGTTGGCCGGGATGTCCGTCGGCGCCGGAATTGACGGCGTCACCGGAGCCGGAAGCGGCTCACCCGGCGTCCCTTCACCCTCGTCGTTGAAGTACTGGAAGAACGAGGTGTCGGGCGCCAGCACCATGGTGGTGCCGTCGTTGGCCAGCGCCTTCCGATACGATTCCATCGAGCGATAGAACTGGAAGAACTCCTGGTCAGCGTTGTAGGCGGCAGCGAAGGTGCTGTTCCGCTCGGCGTCGCCTTCGCCTCGCAGGATGTCGGCATCGCGCTGGGCCTCGGCCCGGATACCGACGGCCTGGCGATCGGCCACGGCGCGGATGGTTGCTGCGGCCTCACCACCACGGGCGCGCAGCAGCGCCGCTTCGGCAAGACGTTCGGCACGCATGCGCTCGTAGGTCCGCTCCGACACCTGGCTCGAAAGGTCGGTACGCAGGATGCGGACGTCGACGACGTCGATACCAAGCTCCGCCACGTCCGGACGAATCAGGTCGCGGGCTTCCACCATCATCTGCTGACGCTGCTCGGAGAGCGCAGCACTGAAGTTGCGGCGGCCGTAGACTTCACGCAGGGCAGCAGTGAAGCGGGTGCCGATACGATCCTCGGCGACCCGCAACTGACCAAGTGCGCGCTCACGGAACAGGCGGGCATTGGTGATGCGGTACGTCAGGAAGGCGTCCACTTCGTAGAACGCGCCGCCCTGAACCTGCACCGTCATGTTCGACAGGTCATAGCGCAGCAGCCGGCGTTCGACGATCTGCACCGTGTCGACGACGTCTGTCGGCACCTTGAAGTAGATGCCGGGCTCGGTCTTCACTTCCTGGATGCTGCCGAAGCGCAGCACGATGGCCTGCTCGCGCTCGTTGACGACGTAGAGCGAGGAGAAGAACACATAGATAAGGCCGACGAGCACAACGCCGGCAATGATGAGACGGTTCATGGCTTAGTTGCTCCCCACGCCAGCGGCTGCCGGGTTGGATCTAGACTGGATTTCGGGCAGCGGCAGATACGGGATGACACCCGTCCCCGTGGCACCCGTCTCCATGATCACCTTGCGGGAATTGCCCAGCACCTGCTCCATCGTCTCGAGGTAGAGACGCTTGCGGGTGACATCCGGGTTCTGCACGTATTCGTTGTAGACCGAAGTGAAACGTGCGGCCTCACCCTGCGCCTGCAGCACGACCTGGTCCTTGTAGGCGGCAGCAGCTTCGCGCAACTGTGCGGCCTGCCCACGCGCCTCACCCAGCTGGGTATTGGCGTAGGAACGGGCGTCTTCCTGCAGCTTGTCGGCGTCCTGCTCGGCGCGCTGCACTTCGTTGAACGCGTCGGCGACTTCGGACGCCGGAGCCGCGTTGTCGATGGTGATCTGGTTCAGCCGAACACCCACGCCATAGCTGTCGAGGATGCCCTGGGTGATTTCCTGCACCTCATTCTGGATGCCGGCCTTGTCGTCGCGGAAGATGTCCTGCACCGGACGTCTGCCGACCACCTCGCGCATGGCGCTCTCGGCACTCTGGCGCACGATGTCGTCAGGCTCGCGGACGTTGAACAGGAACTGCACCGGATCCGATACGGACCACAGCACCGAAAAGCGGACATCCACGATGTTCTGGTCACCGGACAGCATCAACCCGTTGTCGACGGCGCCTGATGCGGTGCGGCCGTTCGCGGTCGAGGCACCGATAATGGTCTGGTTTTCGGTGATGGCAACGCGTTCGACGCTCTCGATCGGCCAGAGGTGGAAGTGCAGGCCCGGCTGGCTCAACTCTTCCTTGGGCTTGCCGAACTGCAGTTCGACCCCAAGCTCCTGCGCATCGATGGTGTAGAAGGCATTCATTGCCCAGAACGCCACAAGCGCGAGGGCGGCGCCGCCGATGGCCCACCGGCCACCGGGCAATCCGCCCTGGAACTGATCGCGGCCGCGCGCCAGGATGTCTTCGAGGTTCGGCGACCCGCCAGGCCGGCGATTGTTGCCGCCACCTCCGCCGCCACCGCCACCGCCCGGAACCTGCCCCCACGGACCGCCATTGTTGTTGCGGCCGCCCCCACCCGTATTATTGTCCCAAGGCATCTAGCACCTTTCCTATCTTGTTCATTGGCCGACTATATAGGGATGCGGAGGTGCGCGATCAACGTGCGCTTCCGTCGCGGCGTGCGTAGGTTAACACGGTGAAGTCGGCATTGTCCTTTTCACCCCTCGCGATGTCATGCCGGTGGGCGACTTCCCACGCAACTGGGTCGACCGGCGGGAACCGGGCATCCCCTTCAGGCGAGACCGCTACGTGAGTGATGTAGAGACGGTCGGAGAGCGGCATCGCCGCGCGATAGATCTCGGCGCCGCCCCCGATCATCACCTCGTCCGCCCCATCTCGGGCAGCGATCCCCTGCGCCTGCTCCAGCGCCGCTTCGAGACTGTGACAGACGAGTACACCCATCGGGGCGTATCCGGACTGGCGCGTCACCAAGAGGGTGGTCCGCCCCGGCAGCGGCCGGCCTATAGACTCGTAGGTCTTGCGCCCCATGATCAGCGGCTTGCCGAGCGTCATGCGCTTGAAATGCGCGAAATCCGTCGGCAGGCGCCACGGAATCTGGCCATCGGCGCCGATCACGAAGTTCTTACCGATGGCGGCAATCATCGCGACGGGCACGCTCATGCGGAACCGAGTTTCGCCAGCGCTTCACCCTCGACGCGAACCTTCGTCCACTCGTCCTGCATGACGCCGCCCTGCGACTTGTAGAAGTCGATCGACGGTTCGTTCCAGTCGAGCACCCACCACTCGAACCGCCCCAGCCCTTCGCGGACGCAGCGCCGGGCCAGTTCGACCAGCAGTGCCTTGCCGATGCCCAACCCCCGCGCCGCCGGATCGACAAACAGATCCTCGAGCCAGATCCCGTGCCTGCCCTGGAAAGTGGAGTACGTGTAGAACCACAGCGCAAAGCCAACCGGCCTGCCCTCATGCTCGGCGATCTCGCAGAACACCTTCGGCTCGGCACCGAACAGGTCACGGACGATGTCTGCTTCCGTGGCTTTGGCCTCGTGGCTCAGCTTCTCGTACTCGGCCAGCGCCGCGATGAAGCCGACGATCAGCCCGGCGTCAGCAGGCCCCGCGCTGCGGATCGTGGTGGTCATCGGTCAACCGACATTCGGCTCGGGGTTCTGCCTGTTGAGGATCAGGATTTCGAGCTCCCGGTTCCACGGCGGATACCAGTCCTCGGCCTCCATCTCGAAGGTTGTGGGCGAGGTCTTCGTCACCTTGCCGTCCCAGCAGAACGAGACGAGGTTGCCCGGAAGCCCCTTGTCGATGGTGAGGTGGAACTTCTTGATCGGCCCGCTCCAGTTGTTGCCGGTCGACCAGATGTAGCTGATCCAGCTCTCCGTATAGGGAGCGCCATAGGGCTCGTCGGGGTTCGGCAACGTCTTGCGCACGGCGTTGACGAAGCCCTCGTCGGTGCAGAATTTCCTGCGGTAGTCCGCCCCGCGATCCTCGTCCTCATAGGGCGGCGCCAGGAACGTGACCGCCACCGTGCCGCCCACGCTCGGGCGATAGGTGTGGATCACTTCCGCCGTCTCGCCGGCCTTGAACTCGGCTTCCCAGGTATAGGTCGATTTCAGCGTCCAGACGGGCGTGTAGTAGGTCGTCATCCCATCGCCGATGTCGTATTCCATCGGGATGACCATGCCCAGGTGCAACAGCCGCTGCTGGTCGGCCGGCGCCAGCGCATCCAGCGCCTTCGACGTGGCATCGCCGAACGGGATCAGCGGCACCCCGAGTTCCGACAGCAGCTCCGTGTAGTCGACGCCGTACGAGAAGGCATACTGGTGCAGCTCGACGTCCACCGGCTCGCCGTTGAAGCTGGTCGAGAAGCCGAAGATGTTGTCGGGATCCTCGGACGGTATGGAGACCATGAAGTCTCCGCTGCCTGTAATGTCCGGCAGCGGGAACGCCACCAGCGTGCGCTCGTCCGCGGTGCCGTTATTGGTGAACTCGTACACCACCCGCACCTGCTCCGGACCGACCGTCAGATCCTCGGAGTCCATCGAGATGTTTTCCGACGTCAGGAACACCAGGCCACCCGTGCCCAACTGGGACATGGTGTCGTTGGCGCTGGCGACGGTGCCGAGGGCGAACAGGGCGACAAGCGTGATCGGCAGCGTTTTCATACGGCAATCTCCGCTTTGATGGTCGGATCGGGATCATACCCGGTGATCATGAAGTCATCGAAGTCGAAATCGAAGATGTCGCGCTTGTCCGGGTCGATGGTGAGGCGTGGCAACGGTTTGGGCGTGCGGGTCAGCTGCAGGCGGGCCTGCTCGAAGTGGTTGTGGTAAAGGTGCAGGTCACCGAACGAGTGCACGAACTCCCCCGGCTGCAGCCCCGTCACCTGCGCCATCATGTGAGTCAGCAGCGCGTAGGACGCGATGTTGAACGGCACGCCGAGGAACAGGTCGGCCGAGCGCTGGTAGAGCTGGCAGCTCAGCTTTCCGTCTGCGACGTAGAACTGGAACAGGCAGTGGCAGGGCGGCAACGCCATGTCGTCCACCTCGGCCGGGTTCCACGCGGTGACGATGTGCCGACGCGAATCCGGCTTCGTCTTGATCGACTGCACCACGTTGGCGATCTGGTCGATGGTCCCGCCCCGGCCGTCCGGCCAGCTCCGCCACTGCGAGCCATAGACCGGCCCCAGATCGCCATTCTCGTCGGCCCACTCGTTCCAGATACGCACGCCGCGCTCCTGCAGCCAGCGCACGTTCGTCTCGCCCCGCAGGAACCACAGCAGTTCGTAGATGATCGACTTGATGTGCAGCTTCTTGGTGGTGACGAGCGGAAACCCCTCCGAAAGGTCCCAACGCGCCTGTCGGCCGAACACCGAACGCGTTCCGGTACCGGTGCGATCCGATCGATCGGTACCGTTGTCGAGAACGTCGTGAAGCAGGTCGTGATACTGGCGCATCCTATCCTTCTAGCCGATTCGACCTGAACCGGTTCTGATCGTCCACAGCTCGACAGGCGAAGTCCGCCTGAGGTGGCCGTGAGCCGATTGCATCGGCCGGCGTGCGTGCCTATATAGGTCCTGCCGGCAACGGCTATGGCGATAAACGGCTAGCGTAATAGACCTATTGGACCCGGGGGCAGTGCCCGGCGTCTCCACCAAAACCTCCCGCATTGGCGGGTTTGCATGGGGACGAAACAGGATCGACAAGGGCGTAAAGGTTAGACTTTTGCTCGGCATGGTACCACCGATATCGGGCCATCCTAATAGTTGCCAATGACAACTATGCTCCGGTTGCCGTCGCTGCGTAATGCAGCGCTAGCACTGGGAATTAAAGTCCTCCGGGTCTAGCAGCTCGACAGGCGGGGTTCGCAGGCACCTGGCAACAGAAGCCTGCACTTTCCTCCTTTTGCCGCCGTTCCAGCCCGCAAGCTTGCGCGCGTGCCAGCCTTTGCCCTTGAATTGTGACGTCGGGAACGGTGATATGCGCAAAACCGGGGATTCACCGGAAAACGCATCAGGACGACCATGGCCGAAGACCTCATCCGCTACGATATTCTTGCCCAGGAGGCCCTGCGCGGCGTGGTCCGCAAGGTGCTGACGGAGGTGGCGCGGACGGGTCTGCCGGGCGAGCACCACTTCTTCATTTCCTTCGTCACCAAGGCACCCGGTGTGCGGGTGAGCCAGCGACTCGTCGAGCAGTACGACAAGGAAATGACCATCGTGCTGCAGAACCAGTTCGCCAACCTTCGGGTGAACGAGACCGGCTTCGAGGTAGAGTTGAGCTTCGACGGCCGGGCAGAGCTGCTGAGCATCCCCTACTCCGCGGTCAAGGGGTTCTTCGATCCCTCCGTGCAGTTCGGCCTGCAGTTCGATGTCGAGCGTGCCCCCGAAGACGAGGCCGAGGCAACCGAGCCTGCTGCCCCGGGCGCCGCTGTTCCGGGACCGGCTGCCGCTGCTGCGGCACCAGCCGAGCCAAAGGGCGAAAAGGTCGTCAGCCTCGACAGCTTCCGCAAGAAGTAGCCGGGAGCGTGGAGAAGCGCTCGCTCAGCATTGCGGGCCACCGCACCTCTATCGCGCTCGAAGCCGAATTCTGGGCCGGCCTCGAGACCATGGCGGCATCGAAGGGCTTGCCGCTCGCCGCACTGATCCGGGAAATCGACGAAGGCCGCAGCGCCCCGAACCTGTCGTCCGCTGTAAGGCTGGCGGTGCTGGCGTGGTATCGCGACCGGGCCTGAGCCGGCTCAGTTCCCGAACAGGTCGAGCGGCCGGCTCTGTTCTTCGAGCGCCCGGCGAAGCGCGTCTTCCTGGGCGCGCCGCTCAGCAGCCGCTGCCTCCTGCGCCCGCCGCGCCTCCGCTTCTTCGGCCTCTCGAGCGGCCGCCTCTTCCGCCGCCCGGCGGGTCGCTTCCTCGTCTGCAGCCCGCAGCCGGGCGGCATCTTCCGCGGCTTTCACTGCAGCCGCTTCCCGCTCGGCCATCTCCTCTTCGTCGGCACGCTTGCGCGCTTCGTCTTCCTCGCGCAGTTTTTCGAGCCGCGCCACCTCGGCCTCGTAGGCCTTGACCATGATGGCATCGACCAGACTGGAGACGTCGTAGCCGACAGTCGGGGCCAGCAGCGTGCCGCCCAGGCTGGCCGTGACCCGAGCGGAGCTCGCATCGATCAGCGCGGCAGCGGCGATCGTCGCCGGCGTCACGCTATAGGACCCCGAAAGCCCGAGGTCGGCGAGCCGCAGTTGCGCGCTGCCGAACATTCCACCGCTCTCGCCGGAAATGGTAAGGTTGGGCGATCGCAGCACCCCACCCGCGATCGTGAAGCCCCCGGTGACTTGCGCAGCTTCGAATGCCGCGTCATCGAGGCGCTCGTCGACCAGCGCCGTCAGTTGGTCCGGCTGCTGTTCGAGGATGGTGTCGAGTGCCGCGATATCGGCAATCGCCTTGGGGTCGATCCGCGCGATCACCAGTTGATCGACCGTGTAGCTTCCCTCGCCGGTGAGCGCAGCGAACATCCCGGCGACACTGTCCGCAGTCGCATCAAACTGGCCGGAGGCGTTGATGGTCCCCGTCATGATGCTCGATACCGCCGCAGGGGCAATGTCGCCGATCGCCACCTGCGTCAGCGCAATCCGGCCGTTTATACGCTTGTCGGTTAGCGGCCCGGCACAGCAAACGGCCAGTTCCAGGCCAACGGAACCGGCGCCGAGCTTGCCGGAGAAGTTGCGGAGGCGCGTTGCAGTGGCGTCCCAGTCGAGGTCGAAGCTGACGGCGGTCAGGGTACGGTCGGCAACCGCGAGCGACGGCAGGGTGATGGCGACACGGCCGGAGGTGCTGCGGGACGCAAAGCCGGTCGAGAACGGACCGTCCGGCCAGATCCCGCCCGTTGAGATCAGCGCTGCGGGACCGGCGATGGTGCGCACGAGAGCCGCGAGATCCGTGGCGGCGATCTCCAGCTTTCCGCTCACCTGGCCAGTATCTGCAGGCTTGCTGAACGACAGCTGGCCGGAAAATGCACCGCCCGCCGAAGTCCCTTCGATTCCCGTCAGGGCCATCGACTGCGTACCGGCGAAATCGAGCGTGGCGCTCCCCTCGAACTGCGGCAGCGTCAATCCGTCAACCCCCAGTTGAGCAGTCAGCGCCGAGGGATCAGCGAGCAACACCTTGAGCGTACCCTTGCCGGTGATGCGGGAGGGATCGGTGACCACTACGTTGCCGGCAAAGCCGACCGAGTCGCCGCCACCGTCGACCCGAAGCGTTGTGGTGAGGCTGGCACCGACGTCGCCCTCGATGATGCCGGCGAGGTGCATCGGAGCGGTTTCCGGGAACAGGCTGACATCGCCAAGGCCGAGTTGCGCGGTCATGGCGACCGGGTCGTCCGAGCGCAGGTCGAAATCAAGCTTGAACCGCCCCGCCAGCGCCCGCAGGAACCCCGATTCCACCGAGGCGCTGGCCTCGAGGCGCGATGGTCCCAGGGTGCCCGTGGCATCGAGCGTCTGCGCCCCTTCCCCCGTCGGCGCGCCGAGCCGCAACTCCAGCATGGCGGGAAAAGAATCGGCGAATTCTGGCCGCAGGAACTGTGGCGCGCCGACGGCCTCGAAGAACCGCAGCGCGGCAGCAGCATTGGCCGTATCGACCTGCAGCGTCGCTGTCCCCGACACCTCGGGTCGCTCGAGCGAGCCGAAGGCCGTCAACGACGCCTCGAACTGGGCCCCGCCAAGATCCGCGGCACTGAGCCTGTCGATCACCAGCACGCCCCCGGCCCACGAACCGTTGGCCACGAGATCCCGCCCCGGCAGTCCGTCGATGGTCATCACTGCGGCCGCGACCTCGAACTCGCCGGTCGGGAAGGTTATGGCAAAGGCTTCGTCCTGATGCACGTCGGGCAGCAGCGCGAACAGGGCAGCCGAGCGGGCATTATCGAGCGAGCCCAGGTCGGCGGTCAGGTGGATGTCCCGGGCTGTACCAATACCCACCTGTGCCGAAAAGCTGCGGGCCTCGCCATCGAGCGTCAGCCGCCCGTCGCTGAGCGACAGCGTTTCCCCAACGAGGTCGGCCCTGGCATCGATGGCGCCGGGCATGTTGAACAACGGATTGCCGTCGGCCGGCTGTCGCCACAGCGTCGAAAGGGCGTCGAGCCGCGGCGTGACCACGCTCACCTGCCCCGAAAATTCCGTGTGCCCGGTATCGGTCGTCACCCGGCCGGCCAGCCGGACGAGGCTGCCACCTGGCAGCTCGCCAGTGAACGTCTGCACATCCCAGCCCCCATCGCGGGCTCGGGCGTCGAGCCGGACATTGCGCAGCGAAAAAGCCCGCAGTCCGAGTTCGGCGATATCGATGCCGACTGTCCCCGTCAGCGCCGGAGCCGTCGGGATGGGCAGTTCACGAAGCAGGCGCACCAGTTCATAGGGCTCGACTGCCTGTTCGGCCGTGGCATCGCGTGGCGGCAGGGCCAGCAGCCCGCCGGAGATCACCGCGTTGAAACGCATGTTGGTCCCGAGCGTCAGGTCGGCTGCCCCAAGCAGGCGTGTCGCCGCCCGATTCTCGTCCGGGATCACGGTGTAGTCGCCCAGCAGCACCTTCGATGGGCTGGCCTGGACGCGCGAGGTGATCACCAGGTCGCCCCGCCCAGCGTCCCCGTTCTCTCCGTCCGCCGGCCGGGGCGGCTTCTGCCGGTATGCCATCGTCCCGAGAAAGCTGGGCATCAGCCCGGCCCGCAGCGTCCCCTCGACACCAAGCGAATACGCATCGTCGAGCGGCCGCAGGCTGGCCGACAGCGTCGCGGCACCATCCTCCTCGATCGCGCCTGTGGTGAGCCGCACGCCATAGCCCTGCCCGTCCACCGTGCCCGAACCGTTGAAGGAGAATGGCCCGCGCAGCGCCTCCAGCTTGAGCTGGCCGCTGATATCGGTCGCGACGTACGCGTCGCCCGAGCGGTTGTCGGCGATCCGGATCCGGCCGCCGCTGATGGTGGCATTGGCGACAGAGATATTTGACGTCGAGACCGACTGCGCCAGCACGATCCCGGCATCCACCGAACCATCGGAGCCGACCTGGATTTCGAGTTCCGGCTGCCGCAACTCGAGCCGCGTCAGCGTGTAGCGATCGCGGATGAAATCGATCAGCGAGAACTCGGCCTCGACCGACTGCACCTTCAGCTTGGGCGCATCGGGCGGACCGGCGCTCACATCTGAGAAAGCCAGCTTCGGATTCGGCAGCAGCGTGAACTGGATGTCGCCTTCGATGCGGACGGGCGCCCCCAGCACCTCGCTCGCAATCTCGGCCAGCCGCTCGCGATAGTCGCCCCACGCCACGAAGGACGGCACGACGAAGGCCGCCCCGAGCGCCAGGATGGCGAGGACGCCGACAACTATGTAGAGGCGGTTCAGCACGGGGCGAGGGAATCTCCGTGAAACTCAACGCAGTGTAGGCAATGGTTCACCCGCCGTCACGGGTCGCGCAGGCGCTGCCGGCAAAGACTGTGTCGTTTGGGGTACAGGGGTCTTGGCCTTCCGCGCGCAAAGCGGCGGCCCGACTGGCCATCATGCAGCGGCTCGAAGCGCATCAGGATGGCACCAAAACGATTGAGACCGGTCCTATGGACCGGCCCCGAGACCGCGCGAGCAGGCGGCCTGTTCATGATGGACTGCCGAGGTCTTATTCGACCTTGAACGACCAGAAGAAGGTTTCGCCCGAGCTGTCGGCAACGCCGTCATTGTCGGTGATCAGGTAGGCGGTGCCGTCGGCCGCGATCGCCAGGCTTTCGACCTTGTCGACGACGTAGCCGTTCTGGGCCTTGAGGTCGGGGATCAGGTCGCGGACCAGTTCCTTGGTGAGGACCGGCAGATCGGTGCCGATTTCGGCGCCCTTCAGCTCGGCGACGGGAACGCGGTAGATGCTCTTCAGCGCGGCCTTGAGCGAGATCTGGTTGTCGCGCTCGATGATGTAGACGTAGTCACCGTGGAGGGTGATTTCCGACAGGCCGTTCCAGGCACCGTCGGCAGCCGCTTCCAGCTGGTAACGGACGGCCGACCAGGTCTTTTCAGCAAGGTTGTAGCCCAGCAGCTTCACCTGGCCCGCGGGATCGTCCTTCCATTCGCGCTGGATGGCGACCCACAGGGTGCCATCGACCAGCGCGACGCCTTCGGCGCCGAAGCGGATTTCGCTGGCCAGCAGGGCTTCGGGGAACGCGACTTCCTCGAGGATCTTGCCGTAGGCATCGACGTGGAACAGGGCGTGCGGGGTCAGGCGGTCAGTGCGGCCTTCCGATGCCAGCCAGAACCCGCCTTCGCCGTCGAGCGTGATGCCTTCGAGGTCGAGCTTCTGCGCGGCAGCGCCGCCACGCGTGATGATGGTCTTCTTGACGATCTTCGCCGGCTTGGCGGTGGCGTCGATCTCGTAGATGGCCGGGGTGGCCGAGAGCACGCTGTCGGACACGGCGTAGAGCGTGCCCGGCTTTTCGGCGTCGGCAACGGCGCCCGAGAGCGCGGCCCAGCCGATCGGATGGCCGTCAGCGTCGTTCTCGGAGACGATCTGCGGATAGTTCGCTTCGCCTTCGGCGCGCTCGTAGATCATGACGTGCGAGCCGGCGAGGCCGTCCTCACGCAGGTCGACTTCGTTGGCGGTGACGAGCAGGTTGCGCGACGGAATGGCGGCGATGCCTTCGGGCGAAATGCCGGACGGCAGCGACTGCAGCAGTTCGGGCTCGGCGCCGGTGTCCTCGAGCACCGCGATCAGCGAAGCACGCTCCAGCGCGACGAAGAACAGCTTGTCCTCGCCATAGGTGCCGGTCTCGGCGCCTTCGGGCTCGGCGCCCTTGTTGTTGCGGGCGTCGGGATAGTGGCCCATGCGGGCAGCTTCGAGCTCGATGCCGGCGCCGTTTTCGTAAAGCTCCGTGCCGGTCTTGTCGAAGATGGTGAAGCCACGGGCGCCACCGTTCCAGTCGCCTTCGTTGGCGATGAACAGGCGGTTGTCGTCGAGCCACTTGATGCCATCGGGCTCACGCAGCACGTTTTCCTTCGTGCCGGTGAAGCTGAGGGCACCGTCCCGCTTGGTGTCGATACCCTCCAGCGTGGTGGCGCCGGCCGAGAAGCTGTTGATCACGGTGCCGGTCTTGCCGTCGATGATGACGATGGCGTTGTTTTCCTGCAGCGTGACGGCGACTTCGTCGAGGCCGTTGATGGCGACGAACTCGGGCTCCGGGTCGGTCGGCTCGGTGAGGCCCACGAGCCCGGTGACGTCGACCTTCTTGAGGCTCGCCTCATCGGCCTTGCCGTCGGCGACATTGATCAGCACGAGATAGCCGGCCGGGGCCTGCGGGATGGCACCGTCGTTGATGTCTTCGTCGCGCTCGTTCTCGATGGCGATGGCCAGCAGCGTGCCGGCATCGTTGTGAGCGATCGAGTCGGGCTGGCCGCCCAGTTCGATGGTCTGCTCGATGGCCTGCGACTTGAGATCGATGACGAGCAGTTGGCCCGAGACGTCGACGAAATCCTTGCGGGTGTTGACTGCGGCGAACACCTTGTCGCCGATGATGGTGACGGAGGTCGGCTCGCCCTCGAGCTTGAGGTAGCCAGCAGCCTTCGGCGCCTTGGCG
>QLAH01000232.1_pt1 | contig 40719 bp, 35 predicted proteins | sample 4693081 | NCBI WGS metagenome assembly QLAH01 (sample SAMN09425401, study PRJNA476045) | Lake water metagenome, whole genome shotgun sequencing project. | reverse complement strand
TGTAGGCCGTGTGCTCGGTCGAATTGCCGAAGCCACCCCACCAGTACATGCCATGTTCCTCGGCGGCGTAGTTCAGCCAGGTCCGGCCCACATCGGCAGCCGTCGCCTGCAGCCCGTAGTCGCGGAGCGCCCGGATGAAATAGACCGGCCCGTTGGTGTCGTCATCAGCGGCGAAGTTCTTGAAATCGCGCAGGTACTGCGTCACCTCGCCATAGGTGTCGCGGATGCGCTCATAGCTCCAGATGGTGGGCTCGACCGGCGCGCCGAGGCGGACGCCGATGGCCTTGCCGAGAAAGCCGGAATAGATGCGGTCGAAGATTTCGGTGTGGCTGAGCATGAGGTCCGGGATCACAGGTTGACGACGCTGGCGGTGGGAATGGGGGCGAGCAGCGCCTCGCGGGCGCGCTCGGCAGCGAGGCGGGCTTCGCGGTCGGCGAGGAGAATGCGGGTTGCCGTCCCGGTGAAGCGGTCGGCCGAGGCGGTGAGGTCGAAGCGGTTGGCGCTGTCGAGAGCCAGCCGATCGGCTTCGTCGATCACCGCCTCGCCGTGCAGTGCACCGAGGATGGCGCCTGCCATCACGCCGATGGAATCGGTGTCGCGGCCCGAGTTGATGCCGTCCTCGATGGATCTGCGGAAATCGGCGTCGTTGAACAGCGCGAAGCCCAGCGCCAGCGGCAGTTCCTCGATCGAGCCGAGCCGCGAGGGCTGGTAGGCGGCCGTCGCCACGCCGGCCTTGGCTGCGGAGTGGTTCACGTCGTCGCCCATCGGCGAATAGGCGGCGATGATGCGGTGGAACTGCGCGACCACTTCGCCATAACCTGAGCCCTGCTGGCGCAGCACTGTCGCCGCCTCGGCAATCTCGGCTATGGCGGCGCGCGTGCCGTCCTTGGCGTATTGCAGCGCGGTTGCGACGATGGCGTCGATCGTCGTGCCCGGCACGAATGCAGCGGCAACCGCTGCCGCGAACACCCCGGCCGCCTCAAGCCCGTAGCTCTGCTGGTGGCCCTCGGCGAAGGCGATGGCCTCGTCATAGGCGGCCTTGGGGTCGGCGGCGTTCACCGCGCCGACCGGGGCGATGTACATGGCGGCGCCGCAGTTCACCATATTGCCGACGCCGCCCTGGCGCGGGTCGCAGCCGCTCAGCTGGTGGCGCTGGAAAATCCACTTCTCGGGGTAGAATAGGCGGTCGATCAGGTTGGCCTCGCGCTGCATCTCGGGGATCCAGCGCGGCGTCCAGGCGATCTGGCGCACCATGCCTCCGGCCATGTCCCAGGCATCGAGATGGCGTCCTGTATCGGAGTAGATGTCCATCACCGCCAGCGTCATCAGCGTATCGTCGGTGACAATGCCGTTGCCGCGAATGCGATGGTTCCGCGCTTCGGGCGGCAGGTCCATCTTGTGCCAGCGAGCCGTGAGCGAGGTGACGCGGCCATAGCGCGCCTTGATCTCGGCGGCGCTGAGCTTTTCGACCGGTGCGCCCAGCGCGTCGCCCAGCGCAATGCCGTGCAGCATGGCGCGGACGCGGCTGGTGAAGGTGTTAGCAGCAGTAGTCACTCAATCGTCCTTGCGCCTGTGGCCGCCCCCTAATCCGCCCTTCGGGCACCTTCTCCCACAAGGGGAGAAGGCGATGTGTAGCGGCATGCGCTGTACATCAGCCGAAGTTGCGGTTCCTTCACCTTCTCCCCTTGTGGGAGAAGGTGGCGGCAGCCGGATGAAGGGTCCACCCCACCCGACTGCCACCTGTCGTCAGCTACCCAGCACGGTCCGGGCGTACTCGTTCAGGCGGTCGCCGCCGGCGGCCTTCCACTCCGTGACGAACTGGTCCCACTGGTCCATCGAGGCTTCGCCCGAGATGAACTTGTAGACCCAGGCGCGATAGACGTTCTCGGCCGCGTCGAGGTCGGCGGCATAGTCCGCCGGCCAGACGAAGGCGTTGTCGGGCTTGAAATACTGCTGCACGTTGGCCAGCGACTGCTGGGCGGCAGCCGATTTCCACTCCACCGGCGGGGTGAAGTTGGCCGCCGCGAAGAAGCGGGCGTACCAGGTGCTCATCTTGTCGGTCACCGTGTAGGTGTCACCCGACTTCGTGTACTCCTCGCCTTCGAAGCCCATGCGGTCCAGCATCTGGCCCTCGGTCGAAGCCATGAAGTCCAGCAGCTTGGCCACTTCTTCCTTGTGCTCGGAGACGCTGGAGATGGCGAAGCCGCGGGCTTCCTTGCTCACGTCCACCGCCTGCAGACCCTGGCCGCCGGGGCCGGACGGAATCGGCAGCAGCGCCAGTTCGATCGGGGTCTCCGGATGGGCCTGGCGCATCTTGCCGCCGTAGATGTCGATCACTTCGGCCGAGGAGCCGAAGATCACGCCGGCCTTGCCGGTGTAGAACTTGTCTTCCTTCACGTCGAATTTGGACGTCACGTATTCCTTGTCGTAGAGGCCCTCGGCCGCGAGCTTGGCGTACCAGGTGATCTTCGCCTTTTCGGCATCGGTGATGCGCGAACTGACCCAGGCGCCCGAAGCGTCCTTCATCCAGCTGCCGGTGATGCCGAACGCCTGGTTGAAGATCGAGTCAAGCTCATTGGTGTTTTCAGCGGTGGTGACGCCGAAGGTATTGCCCGGGGTGCCGTCGCCATCGAGGTCGGCGTCATGGATGGCCTTGAAGAAGGCCTCGTACTCATCGAGAGTGGACGGTGGCGCCATGCCGAGCTGGTCGAGCCAGTCCTTGCGGATCACCGGCTGGGGCGCGCGCGGCGGGTAGATGTAGAGCAGGTAGGGGTAGTTCTTCAGCCGCTCGACATTGTGCGGCCAGAGGGCGGCCTTGAGGTTAGGGGATTTCTCGATCCAGGGGTTCAGGTCCTCCAGAATGCCCTGGTCGGCCATCTTGGCGTCGCCGCCCTGGAAATAGATCAGGTCGGGGATATCGCCGGAAAGCAGCATCGTCCCCAGTGCATCGGCATAGCCCGAAGACGGCAGGTCCATGATCTGGATGTCGAGGTCGGTGCCCTGCGCCTTCAGCGCCTGCTCGATGCGCTCGATGTGGGCGACGTCGGGCGGGTTGGTCGACAGCAGGTCCTTGGACACGAAGCGGATCACGGTCTGAGCGCTGGCCGGCATGGCCAGCGTCAGCCCGAGGGCCAGCGCGGTGGTGGTCAGAAGCAGGCGCTTAAGCATGGTAGTCTCCTCCGTTATGGTTGTTGGTTTTGGTAGAATGGAAACGCTGACGTCGCCGAGATCCTCACCCGCAAAGCGGGGGAGAGGGACCGCCGGAGGCGGTGGAGGGGGCGGCCCCCCACGACGTTCTCAAGTACGCGATGAGAGGTCGGCGTTTGTACCGCCCCCTCCACGATGCTTCGCATGGTCCCCCTCCCCCGTGGCTTTGCCACAGTGGAGGACCCCAGCAGGCGTTCGCGCAGGAAGAGCCTCATCCCTTCAGCGCCCCCGTCATCGTCCCCTTGGTGAAGAACTTCAGGATCAGTGGGTAGATCGCGAGGATGGGCAGGATGGTCATGATGATCATGCCGGCCTTCAGCGCCTTCAGGTTGATCTGCGCGATGCCGATATTGTTGGCAGCGTTGTTGGCGCCAACGATGGCCAGCTTGTCGCCCTCGACCACGAACTGACGCAGCACCACCTGCAGCGGCCACTTGCCCTGGTCGTTGAGGTAGATCATGGCGCGGAAGAACTCGTTCCAGCGGAACACCAGGTAGAACAGGGCAATCGTTGCCAGCGCCGGCTTGGCCAGCGGCAGCACCACCTGGAAGAAGGTCTGGAACGGGTTGGCGCCATCGAGCTCGGCGGCCTCGAGCAGTTCCTCTGGAACTTCCTCGAAGAACCGCACGAGGATGATCAGGTACCAGGCGTTGACCGCCTTGTAGAGGATGACGCTCCAGTAGCTGTCGAGCAGCCCCATCCGCTTCATCAAGAAGTAGTCGGGGATAATGCCGGGCTCGAAGACGATCGTCACCAGCACCAGGATGAACAGCGCCCGCCGGCCGGGCAGGTGCGGCCGGCTCAGGCCCCAGGCCATCAGTGCCGTAGCGGCGAGGCTCAGCAGCGTGCCGACCGTGGTGATGAAGATCGAGTTGAGGATGCCCGACTGCACCAGCGGGTGCTGGAACAGCAGGACCCAGACATCGAGCGAGAAACCCTCGGGGATCACGGCAAGGCCGCTCATCCCTGGCACCCGCGCGGGGTCGGATACCGACATGGCGATGAGGTTGAGGATGGGCTGCACCGTCAGGACCACCAGCAGAAGCAGGGTCGAGACGATGATGGCGTACTCGATCCGCTCGAGCGGCGAGCGCCGGATGGCATTGCGGCGGGCCGGGGGGGCCAGGGCGCGCGCCGGCGGAACGGCGGGAGGTGCGGTCGTCGACATCACCACACTCCCTTTCCGGTCAGGCGCTTCGAAACGAAGTGCGCCGCGAGGATCATGATCATGCCCAGAACCGCCTTGAACAGGCCGGCCGCCGTCGCCAGCGAGTATTCACCGGTTCGCAGCCCGAGCCGGTAGACATAGGTGTCGAGGATGTCGATCGAGCTGCGGTTGACGTCGTTGAGGAAGTTGATGACCTGGTTCAGGTCGGCCGACAGGAACATCCCCATGTTCAGGATGAACAGCGTCGCGATGGTCGGCACGATGCCCGGTATCGTCACATGCCAGATCTTCTGCCAGCGGCTGGCGCCGTCCAGCTCCGCCGCCTCGTAGAGCGACTGGTCGATGCCGATGATGGCAGCGAGGTACAGCAGGCTGTCCCAACCGGCCGAGCGCCAGATCTCGGAAAACACCAGCACCCAGCGGCTGGCGTTGCCGTCGGTCATGTACGAAACAGGCCGGGCGCCGAAGAACCCGGTGATCTGGTTCACCGCCCCGTCCGAAGGCGACAGCAGCGCGATGAAGATGCCGGCGATCACCACCCAGCTGAGGAAGTGCGGCAGGTAGATCGCCGACTGCATGAACTTGCGCAGCCGTCCCGACCGCACCTCGTTCAGCAGCAGGGCAACGATGATCGGGATGGGGAACACGAAGACGATCTTCATGGTCGAGATGATCAGCGTGTTCGCCAGCACGTTGTAGAAGACCGGCGAGGCGAACAGCGTCTGGAAATGCTTCAGCCCCACCCAGATGTTGGGCGGAATGATGCGCACCTGCTCGAACGCCATCTTGGCTTCCCAGATCGGGAAGTAGTGCCAGACCAGGAAGAAGAGGAGGCCGGGGGCCATCATCAGGTAGTAGGGCCACCAGCGGCGGATGCCGGTGGCGAGGCGACGAATTGCGGGAACGTTCCCGGTCGCAAGCGTGGCGTTGGTGGGGGCGGCGGGGGTGGCAGAAGATTGTGGCCTATGCGCGCTCATTTGCGTCAGTTCCTCCCGCTGGCGGCGCGTTTCAGCGGGTTTTGGGCGCTGAAGTCGGCGAGGGAGCCGCGTTCGATGAGGCGGCAGGGCAGATAGGTGCGGCCAGTCACCCGGCGGCCGGCGATCTCGTCGAACAGCGCCTGCGCGGCGCGGCGGCCGAGTTCGCGAGCCGGCTTTTCGATGGTGGTGAGGCCCGGCCAGGAGAAGGCGCCGCTCGGCACGCCGTCGAAGCCGAGGATCGACACATCGCGCGGGCACTCGCGCCCCGCCTCGCGCGCCGCAAGCAGCGCACCGAGCGCCATCAGGTCGTTGGCGCAGAACACCGTGAGATGGCCTAGAGGCTGGCGTGCCATGAGCCGCTGCATCGCCGCGTGACCGCCCTCGAAGGTGTAGTCCGCATCCTCGACCGGCAGGATTGCCGGGTCGATGTCACGCTCGAGGCAATGCTCGTGCACCGAGCGCAGGAAGCGCGCCCGGGCGAGACGGGAAGGCGGGCCGACGATCAGCGCCGGCGCGAGATGCCCGTGATCGTTGAGATAATCGAGCCCCAGCCGCACCGCCTGCCGGATGTCCGAGCCGATAGACGGCGTATCGGGGAAGCGTTCGGCCGACGAGCCGATCAGCACCAGCGGCACGCCAAAGCGCCCGAAATCGTCGACATTGTCCGATACCGGATTGACGATGGCGCCCTCGACGCGGGCCTGCCGCAGCGCGCGCAGATGCGACGCCTCGCGGTCGTGATCCCAATCGGACGAGAACACCAGCAGCGAGGCTGCGTTCTCGGCCATCAGGTCCTGCGCCCCGCGCGCCACCTCGGCCCAGAACGGGTTCGCGATATCCGGGATCACCAGCCCGAACAGCCCCGACCGCCCCGAGCGCATCCCCACCGCCAGGTGGTTCCGCTCATACCCGACCGCCGCCGCCGCCTTCCGCACCCTGTCGCGCGTGACATCGTTGACATCGGCCGCATCGGTCAAAGCCCGCGCCGCAGTGCTCTTCGACACCCCAGCCAGCTTCGCCACATCGATGATGGTCGGCCGCCTCGCCACGACAACTCCTCCGCCGCGGTTGACCGCGATCAATACCGGGAACGTTACCGGACTCCGTCGAACGAGTCCAGTGGTGACACTTCCACGAATAGGCCAAGTCTCTGCCGCCAAATCGACATGTAGATGAAGGGGTTCTGAACGAGAACTGAGCCGGAGCCCCGCTATGCCCGTCGCAGCGGCGTCGATACACTGCGCGCTCCGGGAGCGAGCGATCCGGGCCGGGCCGAATGCGGTCCGGCCGGATGGCGCGTCGCTTGCCGGCCAGTGACCAGCGATGAGGCGAGACTTGAGTAGCAGGGTTTTGGTGACGGGTGGCGCCGGGTTCGTGGGGTCGCATCTCTGCCTCGGCCTGATCGAGGCCGGGCACCATGTGATTTGCCTCGACAACTTCCAGACGGCCGGCGCCGGCAACCTGGCGCCCCTCGACGGCAACCCGCGCTTCAGCCTGGTGCGCGGCGACGTCGAGCAGCCTTACGACCTTGAGGTCGATGCCGTCTACAACCTCGCCTGCCCGGCCTCGCCGGTGCACTACCAGCATGACCCGGTGCGCACGATCCGCACCTGCGTGCTGGGGGCCATCAACGTGCTCGAGCTGGCGAAGCGGCTGGAGGTGCCCGTGGTGCAGGCATCGACTTCGGAGGTCTATGGCGACCCGCACGTCCACCCGCAGCCCGAGAGCTACTGGGGCAACGTGAACCCGATCGGCATCCGCTCCTGCTATGATGAAGGCAAGCGCGCCGCGGAGACGCTGTTCGCCGACTACCGCCGGCAGTACGGGGTGGACGGGAAACTGGCACGCATCTTCAACACGTATGGTCCGAACATGCACCCCGAGGATGGGCGGGTGGTGTCGAACTTCATCGTGCAGGCGCTGCGCGGGCAGGACCTCACGATGTTCGGCGACGGGCAGCAGACCCGATCGTTCTGCTACGTGTCGGACCTGGTGGACGGGCTGATGCGGTTGATGGCGACGCCGGCCGGGTTCGGCGGCCCGATGAACCTCGGCAACCCCGTGGAGTTCACCATCGCCGAACTGGCGGACCTGGTGCTGGACATCACCGGCAGCCATTCGCGCATCGTCCGGCACCCGCTGCCGCAGGACGATCCGAAGCAGCGCCAACCGGATATCACGCTGGCCCGCGAGGCCCTTGGCTGGGCGCCCAAGGTGGAACTGCGGCAGGGCCTCGAGCGCACGGTGGCTTATTTCGAGGGGCTGCTGACGCAGGCGGCGCCCGACGCCGCCCCATGACGCTTAGGCGCCCGGCCGGTGCGTCGGCCTAGACCACTGTCTCTCAACGAGGCTTAGAACGTCTAGGGCTACGGCGAGAGAGCCGAGCGTCATGTCGAAAGACAATGGGATTTGCCCGGTCTGTTCATACCCAAACCCCTTTAGCGCGTCGCCGCGTTCGTCGCCCAAGCGCGGGCCATCTCAGGGCTATGCGGATCCTGCTCGAGCTTTCCGTCGGGCAGGACGAAGATGAGCTCGGTGAATGTCGGGGTCGCGTAGCCTATGGCTGTCAGCCTCCCTCTATCGAGCCGGACGTGGTCGCCAATGTCGATCGGCCAAATATCGAAGCGAAGACGGACGTGCTCCGCTGCAGCGTGGCTCGGTATCCGGTACCAAACGTGAGTTTGTCGCTGCAGCCGCTGGGCGACAATCCAGGCTGGTGTCCGAGACAGCAACCATAGCCTGACCGGCCTGAGGTAGCGGCTCCGAACGACGGCGGGCACGGCAATAGCGATAACCGACCAGCGATCCGCGCGTGTCGTTACCTGACCACGTAGGTCCAACCCGGACCAGCGCAGGAATATTCGCCAAGCTTTGGTCATTACGAAGTGAAAAGCGCCCATGCGAGACAATCTAGCTGAAGCGATGGGCCGGACCACATCCATTTCGTGCATCCCCAGTTTTGATGGCAATGATCGGGTGATGCCAAGGAGATGGGAGCAACAGCCAGACGAAATCTCCGGCTTTGTTCTGGGCTTCCGCCCTCCGCGAGATCTTGGATGAGTAAGCCCGTATCAGACAGAGATCCCTTCGATCAAAAGACTCCCGCGCCGAACCTCTGCCGGGTATCTTCGATCGGGAGCAGCGGGGCAGAAGACCTCGAACACCCGCATGCCTAGGGTGCCGGGGTGCGATAATAGCCGTTATCGAACATTCGCGGCACCAAGTGCACGAGGTGGAGTTGGTGTTCGAGGTCTTCTGCGGCGCTGTATTGGCCCGTGCACCCGATCGAAGATGCCCGTCCGAACCCGGCGTTAACCATCGGCGCAACGAGAACAAACGGTGAATTGACCTGCAACGCCGGGTGTGGCATCTTCCACACCGTCGCTCCACCTGGGGCGGCTTCTGTGGCCCCGACCATCCGGTCAGGGCGGCCAACGGAGTGCGCCAACACCCCGTCGGCCTGACCACAGGACTCACTGCGCTAACAGGAGTTTCCGATGGCTAAGGCCAATTTGAGCGGCATCGCGTCCGCCTGCAAGTCTTCCCGCATCCCTTTCGACAGCCTCGTTGCTCCCGGCACGCCGGTGTCGGCGAAAACCAATCCCCCTGCCCTCCCAGCCGACCTCACCGCGGCTATTGCCGCGCTGGTAAAGGAGAGCACCCAGGTGGCATTGCGCGATCTTCTTGGCCTCACGGCCGGATCCGGGCGGCCGGATCTCGACGTAGCCGCAGTCGACGCCGCCGTTCCGGACGCAACAGCCGAGGCCCAACCGGCCGCAGCCGCCCCTGCCGCTCCGCCTGAGGCGACTGTCGTTCCACCGGCGACCCCGACCTCCGCGCCGCCGGCCCCCACCGCCCCGAGCCTCCGCACCATCAGCGTCGACGGGCTCGAGCCGGTGATCGTCATCGCCGACCGCGACGAACGGGCCGACCTCGGGCAGCACACCCAGCTGCAAAGTCCGGGCTTCTACAGTGGATTGTGGCTCGCGAGCCGCACCTGCTATCCCGGCTTTGGCGACAATGTCGGAGGGCGGGCTGGCAGCAACCCCGAACTTGGGGGCGCCAGTCCCGCCGACCGCACGGTCTGCATCGCCGACCGGCACGGGCGCTTAACGGCGCAACAGGCCCTGGTCGGCGAGCGGCTGCTGGGCCAGCTGCTGCAACAGCCGGGTGGCTTCACACTGCGCAACAAGCTGCCCGCCGGTGCGCCGGTCGCGCTTGCGGACTATGACATGGTGCGGGTCTTTGTTGCGAGGGCCTGCCTCGCCCTGCGCGAGGCCGGCGTGCTCTTCACCACCGTACCCGCGGCGGCGCTGCTGCTCGCGCCGGTCAAAGCCACCCCCTTTCGGCCGCTCGAGCCCGACGCGCCAGTCTACCGCCTCGCCGTCGCCGGCCTGCGGTCCCACCTCGCCGATGAGGGCGGCGAGTGGCGGCTCCTCGGCGGGAGCGAAGTGCGCGCCGAAGTGCTCGCCTCGGCCTTCGGCCCCGCCTCCATGGCGCGCGCGGAACTGCTGCATTGCGGCGGGCTGCTGCGCACCGGCCATGTGCTGAGCACGACGCGCGACCTCTACTTTTCGAGCTCGTGGGCCGCCGCCCATTTTGTCCTCGGTCAAAAACCGCGCTCGGACGTGTGGAAATCCATACCCCGCGCCGGCGACGCACCTCGGCCTCGCCGTTAGTCGACGCAACCTGCCCCACCCCAACCGGCGGCGCGCTGCCGCCACGCCCCTTTCTCCTTTGGTGAGCCGCGCCCCTGGCGCGCCTCAGAGGTTTTGCCATGCCTACCTTCGACGTTTTCAGCGATGACGACACCGACACTGCCACCCCTACGAGCGCCATTACCGGCCGCAGCGCCCTGCTGGCCGCCGCACTGCTCGATCCCGGACTCATCGAGCTCCCCGCAAGGTTGGCGGCCGGCCCGGCACAGTTCGTTCTCCTTGGTGTGCCCAGCACCCAGTGGGCCCTGGCTCTGACGCGGCACCTTCAGACCGAGCTCAGCTCCGTCCACGTACGGTCGGTGACGGAACTCAAAAAAGATGGCAATCGCAGCCTTGCCACCGAGCTCGCGGCTTTTCTTGCCGGTGGCAGCCATCTCATTGTGGTGAGCGCCGACCCAGACACCCTCCTCCCCGCCGACCTGCTGTCAGCCGTCGACGTCATTCTCAGCCTCAGCGCGCCTGATGCCCATCTGGTGCGGCGCGCGATCGAGCAGTTGATCGGGCAACCGGTGCCGGAGCTTGAGCCTGGCGATGTTGCGGGGCTCGATTTCAACGGGCTGTCGGCGGCGCTGCGCCCCGGCAGCACGGCCGAAAGCTGCATCGCTCGCCTGCGACGTGCCAGCCAGGGCTCCCGCAACCCGGGGGCGGCGGACAAAGGCCCTCGCCTCGCGGACCTGCCGCTCAGTCCCGATATCACCGCATGGTCGACCGGCCTCCTCGCCGATCTGCGCCGGGTCGAGGCGGGTGAGCTGCGACCCTCCGATCTGACCTACCCGCTGCTCGAAGGACCGCCGGGCACCGGCAAGACCCTGATTGCCGGGGCCCTGGCACGCTCGGCCGGGTGGCGGCTGGCGACCACTTCTGTGGGATCGTGGTTCACCGGAAGTGACGGCTATCTCGGTGGGGTCAGCAAGGCGGCCCTCGAGTTCTTCAATGAGCTGCTCAGAGAGCCTTATACTGTTGGTTTTATTGATGAAATCGACGCGCTTCCGAACCGCGCCCACCTCGATCCGAAACACCTGGAGTGGTGGACGCCGATCATCACCCTGGTCCTGGTGCAGATTGATCGGCTGCGCCGATCCGGCAAGCCCGTTCTGCTGATCGGGGCTACAAACTATCATGACCGCCTCGACTCGGCCCTGCTCCGCAGCGGTCGAATCGAGCGGCGCGTTTCGGTTTTGCCGCCGGAGACTGTCGAAGAGGTGGGCAGAATTTTCGAGCACTACCTCGAGGGGGCGATCGACCCGGCCGTTATCGGCACTGCCGCACGCTGCGCCCAGGGCTGGACCCCGGCGGACATCGAGGCGGCGGTGCGCGCCGCGCGCGGACGCGCCGCGGCGGCCAACCGCCCGATGACCGACGTCGACCTCCTCGAAAGCGTCGCCCCTGCCGATCCGCGAACCGGAGCCGAGTTGCGCGCTACCGCAATCCATGAAGCAGGACACGCCGTGGTTTCGTTGGCCCTGGGGCTGCCAGTAGACACCGTTTCCATCATCGCCGACGGGCGCTCCGGCGGCTATACTGAAGGGTCTACCGGCAGTCAGGTCCCGACCCGAGCAGACGTCGAGGCGTTGGTCACGGTGATGCTGGGCGGGCGGGCCGCGGACATCCAGCTCGGCGTTGGCGCCAATGCCGGCGCAGAGCAAGACCTGGCGATGGCGACCGCGCTCATGGTCCGGGCTATGGGCGAACTGGGGCTCTACGACCGTCTGACCCATGCTGCGGCTCCGAGCCTTTTGCGGCGCCCCGACGAGCGGCTCGAGCCCACCCTGCAACATTTGCTGAGGCGGGCCCTGCAGATCGTCCAGCACAACCGTGCGGCGGTGCTGGCGCTGGCCGAGCAACTGCTGCTGCATCGGGTGCTGGATGGGGCCGCCGTCGAGCATGTCCTTAGGGTGCACCGCGCCGGCACCGAATTGGTCGCGACGACAGACGGGGGCCTCCCCTATCCCGAGGGTCCCGCGTCATGATCGACTGGCAAATCGTGGCCCGGCTCGAGGGGGCCTACTCGCCGCACACGCTCCGCTCCTATCGCGGCGATTTTCGATGCTTCGCGGAGTGGTGCTGCAAGACGGGCGAGACACCACTGCCGGCAACGCCCGCGCTCATTGCCCGCTATCTGGATGCGGAAGGGCCGCGGCTCAAGCCCAGCACCTTGAAGCGCCGGCTCTGCGGGCTTCGCACGATCCACCGTCTCCACGGCCAGTCGGATCCGACCGACGATGTGGAAGTGGATCTGGCGTTTCGCCGGGTACGCCGGCTGAAGTCCTCGCGGCCCGACCAGGCGTTCGGCGTTACCGCAGAGTTGCGCGATCGGCTTCTCGCGGCCTGCGGCGACGACCTTCTAGGGCTTCGCGACAGGGTGGCAATCGCGGTTGGCTTCGATACGCTTTGCCGCCGCGGTGAACTCGTCGCCATCAGCGTCGAGGACATGATGGCTGACGAGAATGGTCGGTACATGGTGCTGGTTCGCCGGGCAAAAAATGACCCGGATGGTGCGGGCCGCACGGCAAGGCTCTCATCTGAGGCAAGTGCCCTTGTCCGGCAATGGCTGCAGCATACCGGCATCACTTCCGGCGCGCTGCTGCGCGCCGTGTACCAGGGACACCTGAAGGAGCATCACCTGCAGCCGCTCACCATTTCCCGCATCCTGAAGAAGGTTGCCGGCAGAGTTGAGCTCGAGGAGGAGAAGCGGCGCAAGGTGCGTGGTCATTCACTACGCGTTGGCGCGGATGGTCGCATGATCATAGGCGATGGCCGCAGTGGACACGGCCAGCGCAGCACCAAAGGCAGGTCTCACTGTGCTCTCCGAGACGCTTCAGGGCGTCGATAGCATTGCTGGCTGGGAGCATTACCCGCCGGGTGACGTGTTTGATCCGCACAGCGGTGCCCAGTGGTATTATCACTGCCATCCGACCGCCGAGGCAGAGGTCGAACATGGTCACTTCCATTGCTTCGTCCGTCCGTCCGGTCCCGGGGGACCAGTCCATCACCTCATCGCAGTAGGAGTAGACTCGGCCGGACGGCTGCACCGGCTCTTTACCGTCAACCAGTGGGTCGTGGGTGATGATTGGGCGGATGCCGCAACGACGATTCCGCTGCTCAAGCGGTTCGACGTGCAGATGCCGCGGCCGTCCTATCTCGTCAACCGCTGGCTGACGGCCGTGCTGGTCGCCTACGAGACCGAGATCGCCTCGCTCATCGATCAGCGTGATGCCGTCCTGGCTGCTCATTTGGCCCCTCCCGGCACTCTTGCGCGGGAGGACCGCAGCCTTGAAGTAGCCTCCGAGCTCAAGATCGATAGGTAGCGGCCAGGACCCAGCGGCAGAAGACCGCGCGGCACTGCCGACGCCTCGGTGGTCGAAGGCACAGATCTCGCACAGACGCGGAACTGCATTCCGTGCCCGTTCGAAAGTGGCAACGGCACGCTGTACATTGCCCCGGTGTAACTGGCAGGCTCTGGCTCGAGTGCGACTTCCCCCGCCGGCCACAGCGGCACCTACCTTCCAGGTCCTCCGTTCGAGACAATTCCCATGACAGCCAAGACCAGCTTCGCCCCGCGGCAAAACCCGCCACTTCCGGCAGACTGGGAGCAGCTCTTTGCGGCCGTGCTCTCGGATGTTCCGCCGCGCCGCGCGCCGGTGGAACGGCAGCGGTCGAGATAGAGGCCGGCTCCGCTGTCGCGACCGTAGGCGGTTGCCATTGTGAGCGCTCGCGCCGATCAAGGCGCGAAGGTGCCGGCTCGCTCAGGCAGGCCGGAATTCCAGTGCAGAGCAACAGCGAGGTTGCTTTCGGATCGGTGTACCGCTGCAGATCGGAGCAGGCTCTCGCCGATGCGTCCGGCCCGCCATCGGGGGGCGAGCACCAGTTGAGCTCCAGCACGGCGCACGCGCCCCTCGCCCCCCGATCGGTTCGGTGCACTTTTCTGCCGTAACGCAGCCGGCCGTTAACCTTGCCGCAAGGCGTTGATTGAACTGCGCCCGGGAATAGGCGATTGTCCAGACAACTCGAAACGTGGGCGATCATTACGACCCCCGAGACCAAAAGACTTAGCGCCTCGACGCGCAGGCATGGCAACATTTTCCAACAATTCAGAGTGAGTGTCGGCCCACAGGGCCGTCGCTCTTTGTCTTGAAACTACTGATCGGGCGCCTGGGGCGCGCCGATGACATGGAGTTGTGTCTTGATCGCTTACCTCAATCCTTTAGTCGACAATCACCGCGGCCCAATGTTGCTCAGTCCGCTGGCGTGGCGCCCCCCCCGCGCAAGCGGGCTGCACTCTCGTCTCCACAATGGCGTTCGGAACTGTGCTGCCCCAGGTCGCAGCCAGCCCGGGTCGGGGGTCTTTACGCCCATCGGGCGTTGCTGGACTGCCAGCTGTGGCTGAACACCGCTGCCGGGTCGCTCCCTTGTCCGCGCCGGCAGCGGTTCCGCCAACCTCGACCGCCGTCCCAACCGGGCTTTCGTTCATCGAAATACTCTCGATGAAACCCAGCCGCTCCCACGAGGAATAGAAGCAATGACCACCACCGTTCACACCGCCCTCGACGACCTGATCGACGCCTGCACGGACGAACAAGAGCTATTGGACGTGCTGGACCGGCAGTCGGCCGAGGAGGCCATCGCTGCGGCCAGCGATGTGCCGACCCTTTGTGATGCACTCAACGCGTTCGAGGCCGTCAGAAGGCGCGCCTCCGGTGAGGCCCTCGCGGTGGAAATCCCGGTGTTTGCCGAGTTCCCCGACGTGGATTGGCAGGAATTCAGGAGCAGCCCGATCAGTTGCGACCTCAGCTTCGTGCTGTTCGAGGAGGAGGTCACCCGACGATACTTCTACATGGATCGTGCCGACGTCGAGAACGACGACGAGTGACGGAACGCGAGACCCTCGATGGTCGCCGCCGGGGGGGCAGGTTCTGCAGCTTGGCTCCTCAGAGCGAGGGAGGGCGGCAGCCCCCTTCGGCCTTGTCGGCAAAGACCGGACCCGTCCTGCTTTGCATGCTCCCGACGGTCGCGAACAACCGTCGCCTACCCGAACCACGGCCGTGAGGAAGAACCACCATGGATAAGCTCGTCGCGCTGGAAGATGATCTGAGCTGGGAACGTGAGCCACTGCTCTTCTACGTCGGTCCTCGTGGCATGGCCGATCGCCACAGGTCGGGAACTATCCTCCTCGAGGTGCCACCCGGCGTTCCGGACGGGGAGTTCTTCACCGCGGCCTTCCGCCAGCACCTCGCCCCTCGAACAGTTCCTCAGGCCATGTAGCTTTTTGGCCACGTGCGAAGCATCTGGAGTCACCACTGGACGGATCGCATCTCGGTCAATTTCCTGCAGGGAGACGATCTGCCGGTACACTTCCTGCGCACGGGGGGGAGCGCGGCCGCCTTCAGGGCGGGGCACCCGGACTTCAATCTGCCGATAAAGCCGACGAGGGAGAGCGCGGCGCCGGACGGGGCGCCGGCGGCAAATAATTCGGAGGCGATGCTGATGGCTGCGATCCGGGTCACGGTTGCCAGAGCTTTTCGTCTTGGCCAACCGGGGCACGCCGCGTTTGCCAACGCGGCCGACGACGCCGAAAAGGCGCTCCGGGACTCCATCGAGAAGCTGATTCGGCCGATAGGGCGTCAATTCGGACTGAATGCCGGCCACTATCGCAGGGCAAAGGAGTCGAGGTCGCCCACCTTCGATGCCAGCGAAACTGGCGCCGAGGCGGCGATCGCCGAGCTGTTTCCGGGAGAGTCTGCGTCGGCCGTGCTTGAGGCATTGCTCCGCACCGGCTCGAGACTCAACGCCGCCGATCGGCAGCGCCTCGTCGACAACGAGATGGCCCAACTGAAGGCGCTGGTGTTCGTGCGCCGGGCGGCACATCTGCAGGAACTGGTCGCACGTTCGGTGATCAGGTCGCAGGAAAAGGCCATCAGCAAGAACAAGAAGGATGTAGGGGATCCAGCATACCAGCCCCGAATAACAGCACCCACCCTGAACCGCATCGCCAACATCAAGATGCTGCTGGACAGGCGGATGCCAAGCACCATGCTGCTGGCGCGTGCCGCGCTCACCACCGGCGTGGTGGCTCCGATCAATGCCTTTCCGAACCGAACCTACCTGCTGCCATTGCTCTATGCGGCGCGGTTCATCGGTCAGTTAACGATCAATCAGGGCCTGGGATGGATCCCAGGGGCGCTGACCGCGGGGGGACTGGCAGCGATTGCCTGTACCTCGCAGGATCCCCATGTGGACCGAGCGGACCCGGACATTGCGGCCAGCCTCTACCTCGCCGGAATCCTCAACGATGCGGGCCTCGATTCGAACGAGCTCTATCGGCTGGCATCACGGTGCCTTCTCGAGCGCGAGGCGAGCTATGTGCCCTTTAAGGGCCGACAGCGACGTTTCCTTCCCCCGCCCCTGCCCACCTGACCACGATGGCGCCGGGGCGACCCGGCTACCGCGACACCGGCGGTTCGCAGATCGACGCAAATACGCCGGCAGCCCGCGAGCGCTGTCGCATCTTGCTGCATCCGATGCACGTCATGCGCCGGATGCGACACGACGTGCAGCGTCCGGCACGCAGCATGCTGCATTCCTGTGTGGTCGCGCAGCAGCCGTGGCCCGTCGTGTAGCATCGCCGGACTGTCGTGCAGCGATAGTGGTTTATTGTGCAGCATCAATAACTTAGCCGGTCGCATTCTAGTCTGTTAATAGATTGATACGGATGGCGGAGCGCCAGACGCGCATTGGTGACAGACCTACAACGCGGCGGAGTAACATGGGGCAGCACGCGCAGTTCTTCAGGATCAACGGCTACGGCAGGCAGCCCAGGCGGGGCGAGCCGGACTGGACAACGATCGATCATGTCGCGTCCGAAGCCGGGCGGCTCCCCAAGGCGGCGCGGCACGTGGCAGCGCCAAAGCCACCGCTGCTGCTGCACGGCATCCCTCCCGCCAAGGTGGCCGGGCTGGCCATCGAGGTTGCCGAGCGAGCGCAGGACAGCGCGGGCGGCAAACTCCGCGTCGATGGCCGCGTCCTCTTTGCCGCCGTCGCCAGCTATCCGGTGCCTTGCTCCGAGCTGAAACCCGGAAACGCGCTGTCGGACTACCTTGCTTGGCGCCAACGTGTGCTCGGCTATCTGCTCGCCTGGCTCGGCCCTCTGGTGGTCTCGGTGGTGGAACATCTGGACGAGAGCCACCCACACCTCCACGCGCTGATCGTGCCCCGGCTTGCCGCCGATGGACAACGGGACCTCTCATGGCACCCAGGATACGTCGCACGAAAGCAGGCGGAAGGCGCGGGCCTCTCACATGCCGAGCAGGAGAAGGCCTACCGGCAGGGCATGAGGGACTGCCTCGATCGATACCATGCGGCAGTGTCCACCTTCAGTGATCATGCCCGCGTGGGCGCCCGGGGCACCCGCCTGCGTAGGCGCGAGGCCCTCGCGCAGAAGGCCATCAAGGATGCACTGCTGCAGGCCCACCAGCTGGCGCGTTCGGCGCTCGAGGCGGCCAGCGCCCGCATTGGGGCGAGCCCTTCACCGGCCTTGGATGCCGCCCTGCAGATCCTCGACGCCGGTTTCGTCGAGGCCTTGGCGATCCTGCAGCGTCGTAGGCCGGAATCGACGGCGCGGCGATCCGGGCCTGCGGATGCGGTCCCGGCCCAGGACACGGAGCCGGCTTCCGAGCCTTCGCAATTGTCGGACCCCCTGGCGCAGAAACCCGTGGACCGGGCAGCCGGTGAAAGACTGGCCGATGACCACGAACCTTGGCCCGACGATGTAGACGGGATCGACACTGATTTCGAGGACGACCCCGATCCCGAAGTCGTAGCCCCCGACTTCGACCACGACGACGATCCCAACTTTGACGGCTATTCCGCCGACGACCCCGACGGGGACCTCGACAGCGACCCGGATTGAACAACCGTGATCGACTTGGTGCCGCCGGCGGGGGCTGACCATCCGGCGCCCTAGCCACTCCCTGGCGACCGGTTCAGCTCTCATTTTTCTTCCACCCGAGCACGAAATGTCGGGTTTTTGCCGGGTTAGCCCTCTGCAACCGGCCGTCCCGGCAAGTCAGGCTTGTCACCATGAACGAGCAACCCTCCCCTAATGCCGAGACCGCGAGTCCCGTTTCAGCGTTCCAGCAAATGGCGCGTGACACGCTGACTCTGGCCGGCGCCCCTCGATCGCTTGCGCTGCACGTGGTCCGGTTACGCTCAGAAATCGCGAGCCTGAGGGCCGATGGGGTTGGCTGGAAGTGGCTTGCCGAAGAAATCAGGCAGGCCAGGGGCGACGCCGATGCAATCGGCTACGCCGGCACCATGCGCGCGGCCTATGCGCGGGCATATGACCGGGACATCGGCGAATTCGACGATGGCGAGTTCCTCGTACAGGTGCAGGCCACTCTCAAAAATGCTGCCGGCACGCGAAAGCTCCCCGACCAGGTCGGCCGACTAACAGCAGCGATTGCAGCGGCCCGCGCAGCTGGTGTTGACTGGCAGTGGCTGGCCGAAAAGCTCGCCATCGCTCGCGAATACAAGGGTGATGTCGGCACGTTCTCGATCCAGCTAAGGAGACTCTACCAGCGTATCAAGGCCGCCCCAAAAGCCGCCACCGCTTCGTCTTCCATGTTGGCGGCAAGCCTTCCCCACAACCCTGTTCCGCAGCCGCAGCCTGCTGCGACACCGCCACATGTCGCGGCGGTGGCTCCGCCGAGGCCGGTGCCCCCCTCCGTAGAGCGGACTGCTGGTGCCACTGACCGCATCCGCGCCCGAAGCCGAAGAGTCTCTTTCTAGGAACCAGATCATGAGTGACACCCCCCAGCCCCCTCGGGTCATCATTACCCTCAACAATAAAAGTTGCGGCAAGACCCTGCTGCAGCAACTGCTCGGCGACGTCTGCATGCGGTCGGGCTATACGATCCAGTATTTCCAGTCCGACTCCCAGCCCTACCTTGGCCCTTACGGGGAGACGCAGACCATCCCCCTCGCGACCACGACGGAAATGCTCGAGGATTCCACCATCGACGTCGAGCGGCACGACGTTGTGCTACAGGCGGTCAAGACGCTGGCAGACAAACCCCGTCACCTACTGGGCTACGACGGCGGTGCCAGCACTGCCGAGCGCATCATCAACGTGATGGAAATCATCCGAATGAACGAGCGAATGTTGGGGCTCGAGATCAAGGGACTGGCGGTGATCCCGGTAACGGGCCGGGAAGACATAATAGAGTCTGGCAGTGAGGCCGTTGCTCTAGTCAAGAGGGGCCTTCCCAATTTCGAGGTGATGATTGCCATCAGCCAGCGCGACGGGGACCCGCGTCGCCTCGACAAGCGGCACGCTTTCTGGCGACTGCTGGCGCAGGCCGACAGGACCCTGCAGTTGCCGCGGGTCAGCCAAGACATGCTCATCCGTATGCGCGAGAGCCGTCGTCCGCTCCATCAGCTCGCCGATCCGGAAGGGCCTGTGTCCACGGAGACTCTGGCGCGGGAGCTCGGCCTGAGCGAGGCCGTGACCGAGCTGATGCGGGCGATGGCAGCGAACCTTGTAAATGCCTTCGACGAGGTCGCGGCCGACATGGGTTTTCCGCTCGACGCCTAGCACCATGTACGCCCTATGGCAGGCTGGGCCGGGAGTGCGCGCGTGAAGCACTCCTGGCCCTTCGCGCCGGTGACGCTACACGTTTCGCCGCGAGTTGGGACATGCTGGTCGCCGCCGACCGGGATGCACTGGATCTGTTTGGCCAACATCTGGTTCGTGCAGTGCATCCAGACGGCCGCGGCGACCTGGCTTTGGCGCTGTCGCGTGGTCAGCTTGCCCGCGCAGGTTTTCCGCATCTCAGCGCAGCACTTCGGCATCGAGAACGGGCCGCCTACGAACATGGAAGGGCCACCGCGATAGCCGAACTTGAAGCGGGCACCACGAGGTGCCGGGTGCCTGCAGTAGTCAGGTATGTCCGTGGCACTATCGATTGGATGCGAAAGCTGGCGGACGGGCACAGGTGGTGAAGAGCCCCTGCCCTTCCCCAGCTTCGACGTTGAGCCTGCCGCTTCGGCGGGCCGGTCCGTCCTGCAGTAGGGGGAGACAGCAATGAAACTCTTCTGTTTTTATGCCGTCAGCGACGGTCGCCTTGTCGCGGCCGCCAGCCGGGCGCCCGATCTGCTCCGCCGCGAGTTGGCGGCCGAATGCGGATGCACCGTGATCTTGTGTTCGGTGCCACTGGGCGGCATCGCCGCCGCCGCTGTCGTTGAACAGTTCAACCTCGAGCTGGCGTACACCCTCGCAGCCGCCTCCACCACGCGGCAGCTGCTTGCGCTGACCTGGATCGCCCTGCTGCAGCCCCTTGTCGCCACGTTCCGGCCGAAGCAGCGGCTGCGCCGCCTCATCCGCCGAATGTGGTCGCGCACGGCTCGCCAGACTTAGGCGTCACCGATGATCGGCGAGGGCTGGACGGCCAGAGCGGCTGATCGACTTTCTTCGACCGTGGCGGCTTTCGGAGGCGCTCATTGCAGGCCTGCAGTGCTCCCCGCCGTTTCGACCCTTTGCGCAAGGCAGCGCGAGAAACCGTCGCTGCGAGATATGATCGCGCCCGTATCTGCCTGCCAGGCTGAATGGACCTGATCGACCGGCAGACCGGGAGGTCGGAGTTCAGCCGCTAGACCTGTGCCCGCGACCAGCCAGCACACGATCGACCTCGGCGAGATAGGCATCGATGACGATGCGTTCCGAGAATTCGCGTTCGGCCTTGAGGCGGCTCTGCCGGCCCATTTCGAGCCGCGCCGCCTTGGGCAACTGCGCGAACCGCAACAGCTTGTCGGCGAGGTCGGCCGCATCGCGGGGACGGCAGAGAAAGCCGTTGACCGCCTCATTGACGACTTCGCGGCAGCCCGGCACATCGGTGGTGACGAGCGGCCTCGCCATGGCGGCGGCTTCGAGCAGGCTGCGCGGCGTGCCCTCGCGATAGGACGGGAGGACCACGCAATCGGCGGCGGCAACGTGCTGGCGCACGTCGTCGGCGTGACCGAGATACTCGACCAGCCTCTCGCTGACCCAGCCCTCGACGGTCTGCCGCGGCACGGCGGTGCGGTTCTCGACATCGAGGAAGCCGAGCAGTTGGAAGCGGGCACCCGGCAACCGTAACTTGAGAAGGCGCGCGGCCTCGACATACTCGCCCACGCCCTTGTCCCAGAGCAAGCGGGCAACGAGGAGAAAAACCGGACCGGTCGCCGGGGAACGGGCCACGACGGGCGCCGGCGCGAAGTGAGCCAGGTCGATGCCGGAGCCAGGGAGCACCGTCGCCTGATCAAGACGCAGCAGACCCGAGTCGACAAACAGCGCGCGGTCGTCGCGGTTCTGGAAGAACACCCGGGCCGAGCGGGCAAAGGCGGAGCGGTAGAGCAGCCTGACAAGGCGCATGAGCCAGCCGCCGCTGAGGAAGGCGGTGCCGAGACCAGAGACGTTGTTGATCACCGGCACGCCGAGCAGGTGGGCGGCGAGTGAACCATAGACATTGGGCTTAATGGTCCAGGCGAGGAATACATCCGGCCGTTCCCGCCGTAGCGCGCGGAGGTAGCGCAGGAATTGCCCGGCATCACGGAACGGATTGGTACCCATGTTGTCCATGGCGAGCGGAACATGGCGGCACCCGAGTTCAGCCAACCGGCTGGCATAAGGGTCATCGGGCGAGAGGGCCACGACATCGAAGCCACGCTCATGCAGCGCGCGGACAAGACCGGCGCGGAAGTTGATGATGTTCCAGGAGGTGTTGATGGAAAGCACCAATCGAGGTTTGGTCGGCACGGAAAGCTCACCTGCTCGTGCGGAGTCAGAGATTGGAAAGGTAGCCAACACCCCCCCAGGTCGGTGGAGAGCGGGCTCTCAATGCCAGCGAATCATTCGATCGCTTTGCCCCGTCTGTCAGCAAAGGTATCGCCCAAGGCGTGGGCAACTATGTGGCGGTAGCGCGCGATAACTGCGGTTTCGTCGAACTCGGACACCGCCTTCCGGCGGCTTGAGGCCCCCATCTGGGTGCGTCGAGTTGGCGTCAGGTTGCAGAAATTCCCTAGTGCCTCGGCGAGCGGCATGACGTCGCGCGCGGCGACGAGGAATCCGTTCGTGCCGTGGTCGACGACCTCGCGGCAACCTGGCACGTCGGTCGCGATCAGCGGTTTTCCCATTGCGGCCGCTTCGATCAGGCTGCGCGACAGACCCTCGCGATACGACGGGAGCACAATGCAATCGGCGGCGGCGAGATGCGAGCGCACGTCGTCGGTGACGCCGAGGTACTCGACTACGCCCTCGGCGACCCAGCCCTCGACGACCGAGCGGTCGATCGCGGCCGGGTTGGGCACATCGAGAAAGCCGAGCAGCTGGAACCGCGCCTCGGGATGGGTTCGTCGCGTTTGCCGCGCCGCATCGACGAACTCGCCCACCCCTTTGTCCCACAACATGCGGGCAACGAGCAGGAAGCGGATCTCGGCGTCGGCCGGCCGGGGCGGTTCTGAGGTGAAGGCGGTGAGATCGACGCCCGTCGTGGGCATGACGACGGTCTGGTCTTCGCGCACCAGCCGCGAACCGACAAAGACGTCGCGATCTGCATCGTTCTCGAAAACGACACGGGAACGCACGAACGCCAGCCGATAGAGCAACTTGACCACTCGGGTTACCCACGTGTCACGAATGAAGGAGGCGCCAAGCCCGGTGACGTTGCAGAGAGTGGGGATGCCGAGCAGGCGGGCAGCCAGTGCGCCATAGATATTGGGCTTGATGGTGAAGCCGAGATAGGCGTCGGGCCGCTCGCGCCGGAGCAATTGCCAGATGCGGAGCAGCAGTCCGAGGTCGCGCAGCGGCGAGGTGCCCTTGTTGTCCATCGAGAGCGGTATGTAGCGACAACCAAGCGCAGGCAGCTTTTCGGCATAGGCGTCGGGCGGCGCGACGACGACGACCTCATACCCATCCGCGATCAGCGCAAGGATCAGGGATCGGCGAAAGTTATAAAGGCTCCACGCGGTGTTGGAGCAGATGATGATGCGCGGATTGGGCTTGCGGGGGGTCATAGGAAATAGAACTGGTAGGGTAACCAAGCACCAACGAGAATGGCCGGGATTTGCAGGCTCTCAACGACTGGCTCGGCGTAGAGCGCAGGCCTTGGCGGGATGACCGAGCGGGCTTCTGACGCGCGAAGGCGGATGTCGCTATCGTCTTCCGCCCGGTGGTGGAGCGTCGGTGCCATCCTTGCGGCTGTAGCGCGCAGACGATCGACCGAACCAGCCGCCGACCGTAATTCGGCGGTGTCACACATGTAAACTAGGCCCCCTCTACGCCCCTAGGTGGGTACATCTCCACCCCAGCAGCCCCTCACCTAGCAGCAAGCGGGGATGACGAGCAATCTAGATGGACGTGATCATCGTGGAAAATTACGTTGGGGCGACCAGAGTACGATCTTCCGTCGCCTGTAGAACAATTTCCTGGCCAGCAACTGGCCCCGAGCCGACACAATCCCAATAATAACAGCAAATATAACGGTGTTTACACTGTGAGGCATCAACCAGACTGCCGTTTGATTGGTAACAGTGATGGTCGCTACCCACGCGAAGGCCGCGGACATGAACGGCTTTGCGTGCGGATCTTCATGCCTTTCCAGCCGAAACAGCCAGATCATCGCGCTGCATAGGACAGTGATAAAGATGATCAGGGCCGGTACGCCGCCCTCCGTGAGGGTCTGCAAATACTGGTTCTGCGCGTTCGAAATGTAGTTGGGAGAAAACCCTCCCGCAAAATAACTTTCGACATCATAGTTCAGCGCCGCCTCGAAGAAACCGCTGAAACCCACGCCGAAGACGGGATGGTCTTGGAAAATATCGAATGCCGCCGAGAAGGCTCCGAAGCGGGCATTGAGCGAAAAGGCCTTCTGGTCTTCACTGAATAAGCGCTGAAAAACAGGAACGTTGGAGAAATCAACGAACTGGATTGCCACGAGGACAAGGAGCAACGCGCCGAGGATGTAGAGAAGGTTGAACCGCTTGCGCGCCACCAGCAGTAGCACGTGGAATATGATACCTGCGGCAGCGGCAATTGCCGCACCCATGGAACCGCTCAGCGCTATCATCAAGACAAACGCGCCAAACTCGACCCACCGACCATAGGCGAGGGAAAGGATCAGAAAGAACGACGCTGCCCACGCGATACTGTCACCATAAACGCCAAAAACCCGGCTGACGGAGGCCGTCTCGCTGCCGGCACCAAAAGCAAGGCCATAGGCAAATGTGCCCAGAACGATCCAGCCCAGCATCCTGAGACCCCAGAGTACTGGACGCATTCGCTGCGGCCTTTGGATCAGCATGAATATCGCAATGCCCGGACTAACGTACACGCCCAGCATTGACAACTCCCTGATCTTGTCCAGAGATGTCTTGATGATAAACGTTTCCGAAATCGCCGTTACTAGAGCCAGATACACAATATAGAACAGCAGCCAGCTCAGGGGGCGCGACATCACAATTTTCATAGCTGCGCGGGGGACAGCTGACCACGACCACAACAGGATAACCAGCGAGCTGCCCACCATAAGCAGTGGTATAAAATTGTCGTCGGAGGATTCGGACCCCGGGCTCTGCATCAGCATCAGCAAGATCGGGAGGTAGGCTATGACCACCGCGACTTCCGCTGTGCTCCACCATGTGGAACGCGGCGCGGGACGAAATCCCGAATGTGCTTGCGATTGTTCAACCATCTTTACAAGGAAGCCAAGCTGCATAACCGTTTGAGTTTTTGCGAGACGGTCAGCGGCACACAAAGGGGACTGACGCGCTAGCCAATGGATCTGTCAGCAAGTCGGCAGTGACAACACCCTGCGCAACGCTGAGCTAGTCTGACGCAGTTGCCTTCTGCGAGCGTTTGACTATAGCAGCCGACTTGGCAACCACTAAGTTGATCGGCGTCGAAATGTACCTCGCTGCGAACGGGCTAAGCAAGGCGCGCACTGGACGCTCGACGACTATCACCACCCCCAAGGCCGCCAGAACGATGCCAGCCATCACCATCACTAAGGCGGCAGTGTGGTTTCGAGGAGTCACCAGGTGGTTCAGCGCCATGATGCCGAGCTCGAAGTGAAGCAGGTAAATCGGATAGCTCATGGCCCCTAGTATTGATGAGGCCGGAAGCTTCAGCCTTGCAAGAGGTGAGTGCTGGAGCCCAAGAAAGCTAAAAAAGAACCCGCCAACAATCAACGCAGCCAAAGCTGCCGATGATGTGGAGCTGGCCGGGTGCCGCTCAAATGCCTCGACAACCGATAGAGCCGCACACACGAGCAAGCTGACCAGTGCGGTCGGTCGCCAAGTCGTGCCTACCAGATAGAGCGCGCAACCGCCGGCAAACAAGGTGAAGTAGCCGGAGAAAAAGAAGGGCTTTGCGCCGACCGCGAAGGACAGCAGCGCCACCAAGGACCAGATCAGGACGATGCGATCGAGGCGACGAAGGAGGCCCGTGCACAGCAACACGAAAACACAACCATAAAAGAATATCTCGTATGTCAGAGACCAGTATACCCCATCGACAAATGGCTGCTGGAAACGCATCGGCATCATCGTCAGATTGGCTGCGAACTGGGAGAGCTCGATGCTGCTCCCCGAAAGTACGAGGAACAGGCTGGTAAGGCAGAGGCAGAACACGAAGGCCGGGTAGAGTCGAAGGATGCGCGACACTGCGAAAGAACCCGCCGATCTGCCCAGCGCGGACCGAACGACGACATAACCACTGACGATGAAGAACAGGTCGACGCCCAAGTAGCCGTAGGCAAAGATGTCGGTGATCACCGGGAAGTACGTAACGGCGGCGGTAGCCTGATCGGGATATCCATTGGAGGTGTAGTGGTAAATCATCACGCCAACGGCCGCCAGGAACCTGACGTAGTCCAGCCATTCGGCTCTTTCTGAGGACGGTGGCTGGATCTCAGTCTGGAGCATCCGTCACTCTCGGTTTCTCCAGCGATGGCTGGCGGTTGAAGATAAACACTGCGGCGGCGGCGCACTGAGCCGTGACCTGGGCAGTCACCAACGAAATCAGGTCGAGGCCGAACGGCATCCAGACGAGCAGCACGACAGCAACTGTGACGATGTACGCCATGATCGATAAAGTCACGCGGCGCGGCTGGAATGCGGCATAGGCATCGGAGCGGAGGGTAACCTCTACCACGTAGGGGTAGAGGACGAAGCTGGCGATGCCGATTGCCGCAAGAAGAGGCCAGTTCAGTGGACCGGCCTGTAGCGCGAGAGCCGTACTGAGTACGACAGCAGCACCCTGCCCCAGGACAGACAGGACGGCGAGGTCCCGGCGACGGCTTTTCGCAACTTTGCGGCGGCTTTCGTAGTTCGAGAGCGCAGCTTCGGCGATGCGAAACTGGGCGCCGACAAAATCGATCCCACGAAACAGAAGCACGTACTGCGCGACGGCCGTGGTGTTGCTGACAAGGCTTCCGCAGATCAGCATCATCAGGGAGTCCTTGATGCGCTTCAGTCCAGCGTTGAGATAGTAGCCGTAATAATTCTGGCGCGCATCCCACAAGATGCGTAGGGACGCTGGGCCAGTGCCGCGGGAAATTCCGCGTCTGAAACTGCGGTCGAGCGCGTAGATCATGATGATCGATGACCAAGAGGCAATGGCAAGGCTTGCCCACACCACATCGGACGCCGACTCGGGCCACAGTTGCAGGCCAGCGAAAAGGAGGACCAGCCGGAGCGCATTTACCGCCATGATGAGCGAAAAGTACCGGGCGAGCTGTCCATCGGCCTGCAAGGCCGTATCGACATAACGCTGGGCCGGCAGATAGGCCACGTAGGCGACAATCCAGCCCGAGAAGGCCGAGAATACTCCGGCCGTCGCGAGACCCAGGGTCGCAAGCATCAGCATGAGAGAGCCCAAGCCGGAGAATGCCCTCAATGCAGCGCGAAACTGCAGATCCCTCTGAATATGGTAGATGGCATAGGCGCTCGGAATGACCTCGAGGATCAGGCCGATGAGCGCGAGCCGCGCCAAGTCGATGGCGTAGTGGGCGAAGACCTCAGGGCCTGCGAACCACACCATCACGAGGGTGCCGAGCATCCCGAGCCCGGCCGCGAGGATAGAGTTAACCGCCGGAGCCCGTAGCGTGCCGATGAGGCTCATGCGGGGCCCCGCGAGTGACCGGACCGCCCAAGTACTTCGTGGTAAAGTGTGAGGTGATCCCGAACCATGGAGTCGACAGAATAGTGTTGCGCGACCCGCGAGTGCAGCCTACGGGCGCGCTGCAGGGCGCCGGCGCCATCGGCCACGACTTGACGTAGGGTCTGCGCGTACTCGGTCTTTTGGGCGAGGTAACCAGCATCGCCGGCCAGCAACTCCGGGATTGCGCCGACCGGTGTCGAAACGACGACTAGGCCTTCGGCACCGGCCTCGAGTAGGGCCATTGGCAGTCCCTCCCGATCAGAGAAACAGAGAAAGACGTCGGCACTGCGCAGAAGTTGACGGATGTCGCTGCGGCGGCCCAAAAGCGAGACGCGTTCGCTTAGGTTCAGTTTATCGATCGTCGCTCGAACACGGTCGAGGTGTGGCCCGCTGCCAACCATCAGGAGCCTCCAGTCCGGGAGATTGGCCTCTGCCAGTTGGGCGATAAGTTCGGCGGGGCATTTCTCCTCCACAAGTCGGCCTACAAAGATGAACGTTGGGCCGGTTTGCGCTTGCCATGACCGCGGGGCGGATGAGCCGGAAACTTCGACGCCGTTTGGAAGGACTGTAGAGTGTCCTAGCCACGGCGCACCCCTGTCACCTTGGGAAAACACCACGTCGGCTTTTCTCCACCGTCGTAGACCTCGCAATATTAACGACCTGAGGGGCGGGCATGTCGAGCTGTGGAGGGTGAAAACAATTGGGACGAAGCGCAGGCTCAGCATCTGAGCCAGCAGCGTGATCAAGAAGGCGTGGAACAGGTGCGTGTGCACCAAATCCGGCCTGTAGGTTCTCAGGAAAGCCGCATAAGAAAAAAGAGACGATAGGGCGACCAACGGGCCGCGTTTCATGTCGAACACCTTGACCTCAAGGGCGCTGCCAAACACCTCTAGCGCATCAGTGTCGGACGAAAAGCAGACGACCGCCGACTGAACATGATCAGCGGGCAATCGCGAGGCCAGCGTCAGAACCACCCGCTCGGCGCCCCCAACGCCAAGCGACGTGATCGCCTGGAGAACCTTCAACTCAGAGCCTTTCGAGCCGCATGCTCTGCGCAGTCCAGCATCGTTCGGGTCACCTTTGCAGCATTGGCCGCCCAACTTATCGACTTCATCCTCGCGTGGTTGGCCTCCAATACGGTTGGGCTTAGATATTGGAGATCCGTGAGAATGCGCTCGAATGACCGGACGACCTCGTCGACCGACCAATCCTTCGTGACGAGGCCGTTTGCGTCGTCGATTATCCAGCTGTAGTCATTTGATGGCGTCATAACCACGGGGAGTCCTGCAGCGAGGGCTTCCAGCATGGCAGTTGGTGTGCCTTCCTCGACCGACGTGGACAGGAACAGCTTCGAGCGCGCCAGCACCTCACGGACCTGCCTTGGCGTTTGGGTGCCGAGAAAGGTTACATTCTGCAACTGTAGTAGTGCGGCCTGTTGCTGGAGGTCCACATACTCCGGACCATCGCCGATGATCGCGAACTTTCGCGAGCGCGACTGGGCCGCACACTGCAAGACGAGGTCGATACGCTTCACAGGAACGAGGCTGCCAACGCAGACGATGTCATATTCTAGCCCAGGGGGGCCCAAAGCGGGCTGACCGAAGACCTCCTCTGGTGCGCTTGGCAGGTGGATGGCCTTGTCACCCACTACTCTCCGGACTGCTTCGAAATCGCGCCGGCCGGTAACAAAGATTGCGTCAAGCCCGCGCCAAGCGGGCTCCTGAGGTACCAGCATGCCGTGACGGTGCACCTTACCGTGTATGGTGCCGACAGTTGCGTCTGCGCGTAGAAGCGCGCCGAGCGAGCGGGCAAAGAGAAAGTCGCTCCAGGCGCCGTGGGCGTGAACAACGAGTGGGCCCGAGCCAGACTTTGCCCAGCGCCTCACTTTGGTACTCGCCGCCGCGGCTGAATAAAATGCCGCGTTGCGCAGAGCCTGAGGCCTCAGCACTCCGAGGTCGGCGCCCGGGAACAACTGAATAGCGGAGGATACAGACGACTGCCCGCGATTGAAGACATTCACGACCTCAACGCCGATCTGGCGTTGCGCCTCGGACAGCCGCTCGATGTGCTGCTCCATTCCACCCGGCTCCGGTGGATAGCGGAAATATAGCCTCAACACCCGCAGAGGGTTGTGCCGAGAGGACGACACTTAGGCCGCCGCCGCTGTATCGACGATCAGCTTGCGGTAGCGCGCATAGACGGCCTCGGACTCGAAGTCTCGCTCGATCCTAGTCCTTGCGGCGCGACCCAGTTTGGCTCGCAGGGTTTCGTCCGACAGCAGACGCTGCAGGGTGGTGACTATTTCTGCGGTGGGATCGGTACCGAGCAATATGCCCTGCTCCTCGGAATCAAACAGGTCGGCGACAAACCCGACGTCCGTCGCAATGACCGGGAGCCCCGCAGCCATACCCTCCAGAACGGCACGCGGTGTTGCCTCGGAGGACGAGAAACAGACTAACGCATCGGCCTGTGGCAGGAGCTCGGCAAGCCGCGCATGGCCGACCTGGCCCACGAATACTGCGCTTTCGGACCTGTCGATCGAGTGAAGGAAGTCCCTGCACCGCTGTTCGTCCGGACCACTGCCCACCACCCACACCGTCACCTTGTCCAGCATATCGGCGATAGCTGTCAGCAGTCGCAACTGGCCCTTTCGCTCGGTGATGGATCCGACGATAGCAATTACGGGACGTTGGGCCGTGCCATACCCCTGCTTGACCTGCTTGAACCGCGATAGATCGACCCGCACTGGTACCTCAACCGTCTTGGACCCAGCGACGGCACCGTACTCGGCCGCAATCCTGGACGACATTCCGGGGCTTAGGGACCTGATCAGAGTAGCGTGACGGATGGCATGCACGGCGAGTCGACGCAGCAGACCGTGTTTCGTAAGGAGTCGCGGCCGCGTTACATACTCCTCACCGTGCAGTTCGACGAGCAGCCCGCGTGGCCGGCCGATCCTGTGCATGATGGTCCCAGCCAATCCGCCAAGTACCGGGGACTGGCAGACGATAACGTCAGGATCGATCCGGCGGGTCAGCCGCGTCGCCAGAAACTGCGAGAGCAGGAACTCTGCCTCCTGCTCTACTCCGCTAGGCAGCAGCAATACGACAATATTGCCCTCCCGGAAGACTGTCGGCTTGCCCGAGAGTGAACGCGCGACGACGTAGTATCGTCGAAACCCGCGTGCAAGCTGACGCCATATCTCGAACGTCGCATGGGAGCGGTCACCGGGGCTGTACCTCGCCGCCGAGATATGCAGCACGGTCAACGGCGCGACTGTCACGCGCCGTCTCTCTCAAGCGATGCGGTAAGCAATTCGTCGTACATCCTTGCGACTGCTGGCGTTGAGAACCGCTCCATTTCTGCACGGTTTTCCCGTCCCAACTCAACTCGCAACTGGGGATCGAGCGACAGCCGTTCGACGGTGGAGGCGAACAGTGCGCTGTCGTCGCGGGGAACTACGAACGCCCGTTGTTTGGGACCGAACAGGTCGGCAGTTCCGCCAGCGTCAGTGGACACCAATGGCAAGCCGGCAGCCATGGCCTCCATCGCTACGCGCGGCATGCCTTCGCGGTAACTGGGCATTATGAACAGATCGGCTCCAGCGTAGTGGCCCGCGATTTCGATATTCGGGACTGCTCCCAGGAACCGGACCGAGACATCGCCGGGCTGCGCGAGAATCTGCTGAATCTTCTGCAGATCGGGCCCTGCGCCGACAAGGGTCCACTCAACTTTGAGACCCCGGGCAGCGACGGACTGCAGGGCGGCCAGAACGCGAGCAGCGTATCTCGCCATTTCACGCACAGGGGAGAACCGGCCGACCTGCAGTACGCGCAGAGTTGGCCCAGATGCCGGAGCTTCGGAGGGAATGAACCTCGTCAGGTCGATGTCGTTATATAGGAGCGATAGCTTGTGGCGAGGTACTCTGTAGGTTTCGACATAGTAGTCGAGCATGGACTCAGGTCCAGTGACGAACCTATGGCAGCCGGCCACGATCAGTTTGAAGACCGTGTCGTCGATGACACGCCTGAGGGGCTGTTTGCCACGATCAAAATCGTGTATGGCGCCGCTATGCCAGTAAATGGCGCGGATGCCGATCGCGCCGCACAAGATCGACACAAGCGCTGCAACACGGCTGATCCTGATGAAGACTAGCCGCCCGCCGTTCATCCTGAACATCACGATCGCCCTGAACATGCGGATAATGCGCATCAAGGCGTTCGTCTTGGAGAAATAGGTCACCTCGATACCGCGCACGAGCTTCGTGCCGACACCACCCTTCTCACTGAAGGTGTCCACCTGCCAGCCGAGATGCTGAATTTCCTCGATCAGCTTGAGAATGTGCACGAAGTGACTGGTGTCGTGTTCGTTCACGTAGTTCACGATATAGGCGAGGCGCCGATTTTTGACCGGTTCGTTTGTCATCACGCCACCCGGCCATAGCGCGACAGGTACCACTTGACGAACCGGCCGACCCCCTCTTGTACCGTGGTGGCCGGGCGGTAGCCGACGGCAGCTTCGAGTGCGGCGCTGCTGGCGAAGGTAAAGGGGACGTCGCCGGGCTGGAGCGGCAAGAGTTCGCGTTTTGCCGTGATGCCAAGGGCGGCCTCCAGGGCCGCGACATAGTCGAGCAGGCTGACCGGGTTGGCGTTGCCGATGTTGAAAATTCGCCAGGGGGCCGAACTGGTGGAAGGACTGGGATGATCGCTGTTCCAGTTGGGGTCGGGCGCGGAGGGCTGGTCGCTGGCGCGAATGACGCCCTCGACGATATCGCCGACATAGGTGAAGTCGCGCACATGATTGCCGCCGTTGAAGAGCCGGATCGGCTCTCCGGCTAGCATGGCTCGGGCGAACAGGAACAGCGCCATGTCGGGACGGCCCCAGGGGCCGTAGACGGTGAAGAAGCGCAGGCCGGTCGTCGGCAGCCCGAACAGGTGGCTGTAGGAGTGCGCCATCAGTTCGTTGGCGCGCTTGGTGGCGGCGTAGAACTGCAACGGATGGTCCGCGGACTCGTCCTCACGGAAGGGCATCGCGGTGTTGGCGCCGTAGACACTCGACGTGCTGGCGTAGGTGAGGTGCCCCACATTGGCGTGACGACACGCTTCGAGGATGGTGGTGAAGGCGACAATGTTGGACTCGACATAGGCGTGCGGGTTCTCGATCGAGTAACGCACTCCGGCCTGGGCAGCGAGGTGAATGACACGGTCGAAGCGATGGGCAGCGAAGCAGGCCTCAACCGCACTGCGGTCGGCAAGATTGGCGCGGACGAATGTGTAGGACGAACCGGTCTGGCGGGCGGTTTCGGCCAGGATACCCAGGCGGGCTTCCTTGAGCGAGGGGTCGTAGTAATCATTGACGCTGTCAAAGCCGACCACTTCGTCACCACGCTCGAGCAACCGCCGCGCGGTGTGAAAACCGATGAAGCCCGCATTGCCGGTAACAAGCACCTTCATCAGAAGCGTCCGTCAGTTTGTTCGCGCGGGAAGATTCCCTTGATGTCGTAGATCACGGCAGTGTCTCCCGTCATCTTCCTTATGCCCTCAATACCGAGTTCGCGAAACTCGCGGTGAGCTACGGCCACGACGATGCCGTCGTACGGGCCGTCCGGACGGTCCGGGCGGCTCTCGATGCCGAACTCATGCAGGCATTCCGCCGGCGAGACCCAGGGGTCCCAGAGGTCGATCCGGGCGTTGTATTCGCGCAGGCGGTGCACGATGTCGACCACCTTGGAATTGCGCAGGTCGGGGCAGTTTTCCTTGAAGGCAGCGCCCATCACCAGGATGCGGCTGCCGACGACCGGGATGCCCTTGCGCATCATGAGGCGCGCGGTCTGGTCGGCAGCGTGGGTGCCCATGCCGTCATTGATGCGCCGGCCGGCGAGGATTACCTCGGGGTGGTAGCCGACCTCCTGCGCCTTGTGCGTGAGGTAGTAGGGATCGACGCCGATGCAGTGTCCCCCGACAAGCCCGGGCGAGAACCGGAGGAAATTCCACTTCGTGGCCGCCGCATCTAGGACTTCGGCCGTATCGATGCCGAGCTTGCCGAAGATGAGGGAGAGTTCGTTCATCAGTGCGATGTTGAGGTCGCGCTGGGTATTCTCGATGACCTTGGCGGCCTCGGCTACCGCGATCGACGAGGCGCGGTGGGTGCCCGCCGTCACAATGGAGGCATAGAGACTGTCGATCGCCTCGGCTGCCTCGGGCGTGGAGCCGCTCGTCACCTTGGTGATGGTGGCAAGACGGTGGTCCTTGTCACCGGGGTTGATGCGCTCAGGGCTGTAGCCCAGGAAGAAATCCCTGTTGAGCCGCAGGTTCGACACCCGCGCGATGATGGGCGCACAGACTTCCTCGGTGCAGCCGGGATAGACGGTCGACTCGAAGATGATGACGGCGCCCGGCGAGATCGCCCGGCCGACCGTCTCGGAGGCGCGCAGCAGCGGCGTCAGATCCGGCCGGTTGGCCTTGTCGATTGGCGTGGGCACAGTGACGATGAATACGCCGCACTGCCTGAGATCCTCGGGATCACTGGAGAAACTCAGGTGTCTTGCTGCCTCGAACTCCTCAGCCGAAGCCTCGAGCGTTGCATCTTCGCGCCGGCGCAGCGCTTCGATACGACGCGAACTGATATCGAAACCGAGCACCTTGCGCGTTGCACCGAACGCCAGTGCCAAGGGCAGACCGACATAGCCCAGGCCGATGACAGCGATGGTCTTGTCGTTCAGGTTCATCAATCGCCTCGTTGACTGTCGGAATATGTGCGCGGATCGCCAGTATCCTGGCGGTCGCGCGGGTTACCGATCGTATCGGCCTAGCGCTGCATCTTCACTGGCGCGCCCCGCTAGCGCGCTCCGAATCCGGTGAACATGATCCCGCACGTCCTTAGCACGATGACGATATCGAGCCACGGCGAGAAGCTCTGGATGTAGTAGAAATCGTAGTGGAGCTTCTGGTGGACCTCGCCCAGTTCGGCGACGTGGCCCTGGTTGATCTGGGCCCAGCCGGTGATGCCGGGACGGACGATGTGGCGGTAGCGGTAGAAGGGAAGTTCGCCCTCGTACCAGCGGGACAGCGCCATGGCCTCGGGACGCGGGCCTATCCAGCTCATCTCGCCGCGCAGGATATTGATGATCTGCGGGAGTTCGTCGAGGCGGGAGCGACGGAGGAAGCGGCCGAGACGGGTGATGCGGGGGTCGGCGCTCCGCGTGATGTCGCCATCGATCGCGGGACGGGCTTCAGCGCCATGAACCATGGTGCGGAACTTGTAGACGGTGAAGGGAACGCCGCGGAAGCCCATGCGCTGCTGGCGGAAGATCGCAGGCCCGGGTGAGTCGAGCTTGATCAGAAGCGCCACCAGCAAAAGCAACGGCGACAGCGCGACAAGAGCGAGTAGCGCCATCAGCCAGTCGATGGCCTGCTTCAGCTTGAGGTAGCCCGCATTGGGATTGATGGAGCCGAGCGTGTTTTCCGACAGGTGGGAAATCTCGACCTGGCCGGAAAGGGACTCGCGCAATTGCCGTTCGTGGAACACCCGGACGCCACTCAGGGCGCAGTCGGCGATAAAGCGCTCCCACTCTACGTCGAGGTTGCCGCGCAGATCGACCGCGATGCCATCGAGCCGTCCGGCCGGCAGGGTCGGGCGGGCCAGCGGGATCCACTCAGCCTGCGGCAGCCGGGCGAGAGCCTCGGCGGCGCCACCCGGGACGATGGCGAAACGGCTGCGACGTACCCGCTCGGACAGGGCGTAGGTGAGGAATACCCACACGATGCTGATGACCAGCGCGGTCGGGAACAGGTAGCGGTTGTAGTCGACACGGATCAGCAGCATCACCGCGAGTACGATGGCGAAGCTCACTGCCATGATCGGTGCCAGATAATAGGTCTCACGGGCTCCGGGCACGCTCGAAATCTGGCGGACCCCGATCAGGCCCAGGAGGATGGCAATGGGTGCGGCGATCAGGGTCGTTAGCTGCTCGGGTTTAATCCACATTTCGAAGTTAAGGCCCCAGCGAAAGCTTACGGGCAGAATTACCGCAAGAAACACGGTGGTTACGAGCTGTACACGCAACCGCACCAGGTAGGACAGCAGGCGTGGAATGCGCTGGCTTCCGAGAAAGCCCCCGTCCTCCATCACCAACATTCCCTTGCTCCTTTGGGCGAAACCTTTGACCGACTCGAATCCAGGCGAATTTCGTCGCGGACAGATAAGCTCACACTCAAACCAGATTTGGCCGCCGGGGGAAAGCGAGATGCTTTTCGAAGAGCGTTCACAACGAGGGCCTGACGCGGACGCTACGCCTCCGCCGCACAGATGATGGCGAGAGGTCGGGTGCGAAATAGAGGGCGTTCAGCAGCGCGAAGACTGCCATCAGAGCGGCCGTCCGCAAAGGGTAGTCGACCAACGAGTGGACCAGCATGAAACCGATGCCACACAACGACGCGAGGGCGACAGGGGAGTGGCGCGCAACCGGCAGGCGCCAGGCGAGAAGCACGAGATAGGCGACAATCGCGATGGCCGCCGGAATGCCGCCCTCCAGCAGAAGTTCGAGTGGTTCGTTGTGGGCGTGGTTGATGTAGTTGCCGCTGATTGCCGCGTCGGCTTCCGCCGACGGATAGACAAGGTCGAACGTGCCGTAGCCCGATCCGAGCGGCAGGTTGGGGCCGATGGCGGAAAGCGTGGTCAGGGCAATCTGCGGCCGATCGAGCGGATCGTCCGGAGACACCTCGAGAACGTTGCCCGGGTTGAGCGCCAGAATGCCTGCGCCGATCGCTGCCAGTACGACGAGCACCACGCGGAGGCGCGGTGCGACGCGGCCGACGACAGCAACGGAAACCATCGCACAGCCGATCGACAGGAAGATGCCAGCCTGCGAGCCGGCCGCGAACTCGACGAAGACGATGAGCGCCAAAACCAGCAACGCCCAGGGCAGCCGGTCGATGGCGTCGAACTGATAGATGACGAAGGGAATGGCAACATACAGCAGCGAGCTGAAGTGGTTGACGTTCGCAAAGAAGCCCCCGCCGAGACTGTAGGGGAAGAGCTCGATGGCAAAGCCGCGGCTGGCAGCGAATTGCGTGAGGGCCAGCGTGACGTTGAGGATGACCCCAGTGAAGAACCAGGCCAGCACGCGGCTCAAGTCGGCCGGGTCCAGGCGTCCGAGCGAAAAGAACACCGTCAGCGCGAACGCCACGAACACGAGGGAATCGAGGGTCCTGCCCGGGTCACGCGTCAAAAACGCGAGGTTTGGCGACAGAACCGGAATGAACTGGATGGCGAAGCAAAGCCCGATGAGCCCCGCCATCGCATAGATCTGCCAACGATACCCGGGGCGTTCCGGCCCGCGCAGCGCCAGATCCAGCGCAAGTGGCAGCACCAGCAACTCGAGCGCGAAGACGGTGGGCAGGCCCTTCTGGGTACCGCCGCCCAGTACAAGGCAAACCAGCAGCAAGCCGCCAAGGTAGAAGGATCGCACCTGTTGCAGGCTCATGCGCCGGCTCCGGCACGGCTGACATGCACATCGGTGATCAGGACTTCGCCGGCATAGCGATCGCGCCAGCTCGACGTGGTGACACCAGTATCGAGGGCAAGGGTCTGCAGCGCGCAGTCGGCAGGGATGGAGAAATCGGCGGAAACCGTGCGGCCGGCGTAGGTCCCTTCCGGCAGATCGAGGCGTGCCACCTCGTCGCGGCGGCCGGCGCAGGTCAGGCGCCAGTAGAGCGAGCGGGGCAGCGCAAGAGCGGTACCGTCGGCGGTGGTGGACAGACGGTAGTCGCCAGGAGGGAGGTACAGGGTCTGCGCCGGGCGACCGAGGCGGGCCGGACTATCGAGAAACCGTATCCGCAAGCCGGCATTGGTGCTGCCCGCCGGCATGCTCGCATCGACCGTGGAGGTATTGACGGCTGTCCATTCGAAGCCGCGGCGGCCGGCGGGACGGGTGAAGCCCGGATCGAAGACATAGCCAGCAAGAGACGCCTCGTCGGGCGCCAGTGTCTGCTGGAACAGCGCGTAGGCCTCGCCCGGCGAGCCGATGCTGATCAGCCGACTTATCGTACTGGCAAGATCATTGCTCCAATAGCGGGTCCGGCTCTCCGATGTCATGAGCAGGTCGGCGACAAAGCGGGTGCCCGCGGTCTGCGTGAGAAGCTCGCGCACGACTGCGGCTCGCCAGACCGGGTCGCGCGTCAGGGCACTCTTCAGTGCGGACGCTCCCTCTGGCTCAGCGACGAATGCGTGGGCGAGCGATGCGATCTCGGTGGCAAACGCCCGCCAGCGGCGTAGCAGCAGGTCGAAGTAGCGCGTGGCGGTGGCGACTTCGCCCTCGGCGAGCGATAGCGAAAGCATGCGGGTGAGAGCGAAGCGCTCCGTGCGCGAACGGTCCAACGCAGCGGTGTAAAGCGCCACCGCCTCCACCGTGTTGCCCACGCGCTCCTCGATAGCGCCGACAAGGCTATAGCTTCGCGCGTCGGCACTCGACAGTGCGACCAGCGCCCGGGCATCTCCGGCCAGCTCGCCCGGTGGTACCACGCCCGAATTGAGGCTCGCCACCAGCGCGTTGACGCGCGCATCGGTGTTGAGGGGGTTCAGCGCGGCCGCGGTGGCAGGGCTCGACTCTTCGAGCAGTTGACTAGCTGCGTTTAAGATAAGGCAGCACGTGAAGGCGATAAAGATGGGCAAGCCGATGACCCATCGCAGCGACCCCGCCGAGCTTCCGGCCATCCTTGCTCCCCTCACCCGCTATGCGGGGCTTGTCTTCACCGTAGGAGTAGTAGCCGTCGTACATGTAGCGGTACGCGTAGCTGTATTCGATCTTGGTCGCATCGTGCTTGCCCAGCATCGCCCCGACGATATGGCCACCCGCCATGCGCAGACGCTTCAGCGCGGCACGGGCCGCCTTGCGAGCGGTCTGGTGCGCAGCGACAACCAGCAGCGTTGCCTCGGCGAGACGCGACAGGATGAGCGCGTCGGAGAGGCCGATGATCGGGGGGCCATCGATGATCACCATGCCATAGGTCTTGAGGCAGGCATGAACAATGGCGCCCATGCGGGTGGAGCTGAGCAGATCCGCCGGATTGGGCACCATCGGACCGGTCGAGAGGAAGACGAGGTTCGGTTGCTGCGTGCGGTGGAACATGCGCTGCACGTCTTCCTGCGCCACCGTGCCGGTCAGCAGGTTCGACAGGCCCATGGTGTTCTCGGTGCGGAACACGCGATGCAGGCTGGGCCGACGCAGATCGGCGTCGATGATGAGCACGCTGATGCCGACAGCGGCGAACTCCTCGGCCAGCTTGAAAGCCGAGGTCGATTTCGACTCGCCAGGTTCGGAACTGGTAACGAGCAGGGTGCGCGGCGCACCGTCGGCGCCGGCAAACTGCAGCGATGTGCGCAGCGACCGATAGGCCTCGCTGATCGCCGAGCGCGGATCGGCGAGCGATTCGGACAGCTTATCGCCCTCGGCGCGCGGGATAATGCCCAGCACCGGCAGCTTCAGCTCGGTCTCGACCTGATCGGGGACACTAAACTTGTTGTTGAGCAGCTCGAGCACATAGATCGTGGCTGCGCTGAGGGCCGCAGCAATACCGAAGAATATCAGCAGGTTACGGAACAGGCTCGGCTCGAACGGGAACGGCGGCCGGATGGCGAAGTCGACGACGTCGACATTGGCGCCCCGCAGATCGGACGCAACGCCCAGCGAGTTGAGCTTGTCGATCAGGCTCTGGTACTGCGCCCGGTTGGATTCCACCTCGCGGTTGAGGATGGTGTACTGGATGTTCTTGTCCTGGAACTCGACCTGCTCGGCGCTAAGTTCGCGCAGCTTGGCCTGCAGGTCCATTTCCTCCTGCACGGACTCTTCGTAGCGAAGCTGGATGGAGGTGACGATGGCGTCGACCTCGCCCTGAAGCTGCCGCCGCGTCTCGGCAATCTGCGCCGCGAGTTGCTGCATCTCCGGGAACTCGGCTTTGAACATGCCGAGTTTTTGCTGGTACTCCGCCTCGAGCGCACCGAGCCGCGCCTTGGCGCCCTGCACCGGCTCGCTGTCGAGCACTTCCTTCAGCCGGTCGCCGCTGCCCGAATTGATCTGGTCGATCAGGCGCTGGGCGGACAGCCGCTCCTGGATGGCCGTCGCGAGAGCATTATTCATCGCCGTGATGCTGGCGGTGACCAGTGCGCCATCCTGACCGGCAGCGCTGAGGCCTTGCTCCTTGGAATAGTCGACCAGCGCTGCCTCGGATGCTTCGAGGCGCAGCTTGAGGCTGGTGACCTGCTCCTCGATGAACTGCCGGGCCAGTTCCGACGTTTCCATCGTGCGGTCGACCTGCTGGTCCATGTAGCTGCGTACGACCTGGTTGGCGATGTCGGCCGCCAGTTGCGGGTTGGCATTTGCCGACGCCACCGAGAGCAGGCTGGTGCCCCGGACGAGGGTGACCGACAGCGAGTCGAGCAGCATGCCGACGGCTCGCGCCTCACGTTCCTCGAGAGGCGTTTCGGGGAGACTGGGAACTGGTGGGGCGCCGAACACCCGGCTGAAGATGTTGCCGATGGCAAAATCGGCTCGCGGATAGAGGAAGTCGGCATTATTGGCGAGGTTCAGCTGCTGGACGACGCGACGCGCCAGGTCCCGGCTTTTCAGCTTCTCCCGCGCCGTCTCGAAGGTCCTCAGGTCGCTCGACTGTGCGACGACGTCCATGTCCTCGAGGATGCGGGCGGTGGGCACCATTATCTCGATGCGGGCCGTGGCGTTGAATTTTGGCGTTTGCATCATGGTGGCGACTCCGCCGACCAGAAGCCCTACGCCGACGAAGATGGCGATCAGCCAGCGATAGTGAACCACATACCAGAGCAGCTTGAGCGGGTTGAATGGCTCGTCGACCTCGGCGGCCGACGGCTGGAAGCCATAGCCGACATCGTCGTAGTGCGGCGACAGGTAGCCGCCAGGGTGGCCGTCGGACGGCAAACCGCCCCGTCCGGGCAGCGCTCTCTGGCCATTTCGACTATCGCGGTCGAGCATCTAGTCAATTTCCCCCGACCTGCCCGGAAACCCGGGCCGGCCCATCAAAGCCCCAATCGGACGGCACTGCCAGCCAGGCCGAGCGCATCCTTCAGGTTACTGCCAAGTACCTTCATGCCCGAGGCAAAAGACACCACCACGTCACCGCCGTATATCCGCGGATCGCCGCGCTTGCCGGCGCGGATGGCGCTGACGCTGAACTGGGCCACCAACTGTTGACCGCCATAGGAGCGGAAAACATAGACCTTGTCCGGATCGCCGATATCGTTGAAGCCGCCGGCCGTGGCAATGACCTGCAGCAGGGTCGCCTGCCCGGCGATCGGGTAGATGCCTGCCTTGCGCACTTCACCATCGACGGTGACCCGTTGGCCGACGGATTCCTTCATCGAGACGGTGATGTCGGGGCGCTGCAGGTAGCGGGAACCATAGCGGCCCTCGAGGTCGGCTTCTAGGGCCCC
>QLAH01000231.1_pt1 | contig 40991 bp, 35 predicted proteins | sample 4693081 | NCBI WGS metagenome assembly QLAH01 (sample SAMN09425401, study PRJNA476045) | Lake water metagenome, whole genome shotgun sequencing project. | reverse complement strand
ACCTGCCGGAGTTCGAGTTCGCGCACGGGGTGGCGAGCGGCGATCCGCTGGCCGACCGCGTGATCCTGTGGACGCGGGTGACGCCGTCGCCCGAGGCGATGGCGACCTGGGCGCAGGTGCAGGCGGAGGTCGCGAAGAACCCGGCGCTGGCCGACCGGCTGGAGAGCCTCAAGAAGATCGCGGTGCGCTGGGAGGAGACGCTCTTCGCGGCTCCGACGCCACGCACGCGCCGCGTCGCGCTGCGGTCGTCGCTCACGCTCAGCCCGGACAAGGGCGGGATCTTCGACACGCTGCTCGGCCTCGTGAAGAAGGGCCTCGGCGGAACCTGCGGCGACGGCCGCCAGTGGGTGTCGTGGATCCATGAAGCGGACTTCGTGCGCGCGGTGATGTTCCTGATCGAGCGCGAGGACCTCGATGGCGCCGTGAACGTCTGTGCCCCGAACCCCGTCTCGAACCGCGACTTCATGCGCGAGCTGCGCCGCGCCTGGGGCATGCCGATCGGGCTTCCCGCGCCCGCCCTCCTGCTCGAGCTCGGCGCGATCTTCATGCGCACGGAGACCGAGCTCATCCTCAAGAGCAGGCGCGTCGTGCCCGGCCGCCTCCTCGAGGCGGGGTTCGCGTTCGAGCACCCTGAGTGGCCCTCGGCCGCGCGCGAACTGTGCGCCCGTGCGCGCGCAGGTCGTGTAGCCTGACCGCCCCATGCTCGGCGAACGACTCGACAACCGCATGCGCCATGTGGCGAAGTGGGCGCGCAAGCAGGGCATCTCCTGCTTCCGCCTCTACGAGAAGGACATCCCCGAGTTCCCGATGATCGTCGACTGGTACGGCGACCTCGGGTGGGGCGAGAGCGCGGGCGTGGCCACGAACGCAGGCGACGCGGTCGCGTGGTTCTTCCATCGCACGAAGGACGACACGCTCGAGAGGGAGCGCGACTACCGCATCGACGCGGAGGCCGAGATCCTCGCTGGCCTCAACATCACGCGCGAGCGGCTGCACGTCAAGTACCGCGGGCGGCAGCGCTCCGACGAGGGCGGCCGCGACCAGTACGAGCGCTTCGACTCGCGCGGCGCGGTGAAGATCGTGGGCGAGCACGGCCTGAAGTTCGAGGTGAACCTCTCCGACTACCTCGACGTCGGACTCTTCCTCGACCACAGGCCGACGCGCCTCGCAGTCCAGCAGCGTGCGCGCGGGAAGCGCGTGCTCAACCTCTTCGCCTACACGGGCGCCTTCAGCGTGCATGCGCGCGCGGGGGGCGCCGTGAAGACGACCACCGTCGACATGTCGAGGACCTACCTCGAGTGGTACGCGCGCAACCTCGCGCTCAACGGCCATGCGCTCGATGCAGACGACGCGGGCGACCACACCGCCGTCCACGCCGACTGCCTCCAGTGGCTCGAGGCTGGGCCGACCTCGGGCGAGCGCTACGACATCGTCATCTGCGACCCGCCCACATTTTCCAATTCCAAACGAATGAAGGCGGACTCGTTCGCCATCGACCGCGACTACCCCGAACTCCTGCGGTGGATCGCGCGCTTCGTGGCGCCGAAGGGCGAGGTCTTCTTCTCGACCAACTCCCGCAGCTTCGACTTCGATCCGGCTGTCGTCCCGAGCGGGTTCGGCGTGCAGGAGATCAGCCACCGTTCCGTGCCCGAGGACTTCAGAAACCGCAGGATCCACCGCTGCTTCCGCCTCGCGGAGGGGTGGGAGGAGCGGGGGAGGCGGGCAAGGGGCGGCGCTCCTTGCAAGAACGACGGCCCGCAAGCCGATACTCTGCCACCGTGAGCGAGTCCGCCGCCCTGCAACCATTCACCGTGCTCGTGGTGGACGACCAGCCGATCATTGGCGAGGGTGTCCGCCGCATCCTCGCTGCGCTCGCGGGCGTGCGCGTCGAGGTGTGCACGGCCGCGGCGGAGGCGCTCGCGCGCGCCCGAGCGCTGCGGCCCGCCGTGATTCTTCAGGACATCCACATGCCCGACGGCGACGGGCTCGAGCTCGTGGCGAAGTACAGGGAGGCGGCCGATCTTGCATTCAGCTCCGTGGTGGTTCTCTCCGCGGAGGAGGAGCCGCGCACGAAGGCCGAGGCATTTGCGCGCGGCGCGAACGACTACATCGTCAAGCTGCCGCCCGCCGCCGAGTTCATCGCGCGCATCCGCTATCACGCGGCCGCCTCGCAGGCCCAGCGCGAGCGCGACGCTGCGTTCCGCGAGCTAGCCGCTGCGGAGCAGGAGCTCGCGCGGCGCAACGCGCTCCTCGACCAGGTCAACGTGCGCCTCGCGCAGAGCAACCGCGAGCTGCGCGTCGACGTCGGCGCGCAGCGCGAGCGGCTCGAGCGCATCGCGCACATCTCCGCGGATCTCGCCCGCGTGCAGGACCTTGACATCATGCTGACGGCGATCCTGCGCGAGGCCGTGTCGCTGGCAGGCTGCGGTTCGGGCGTGGTGTTTCTCGTCGAAGACGGGTCGCTTCGCGCGGCCGAGGTGATCGGCGCGCCCGATGCCGCGCGCCCGCGGCTTCCGCTCGACGACTCGACCTTCGTCGGCGGCGTGGCGATGAGCGGCATACTCGTGCGACTCGACCGCGTCGAGTGTGCCCGCGCAGGACGGGACCTCGCCGCGATCGGCACAGAGGGGATGTTCGGCCCTCGCACGAAGAGCGCGCTCATCGTGCCCGTCGTGCGCGCGGAGGGGAACGTCATGGGGTGCATCGCGCTCCTCGACGGCCACGCCATCCGTCACGACGCCCATGGCTTCGACGAGGCGGACGAGCAGATCGTCACGCACTTCGCGTCGCTCGCGGCGGTCGCCGTCGAGCGCGCGCAGCTCGTGCGCGCCATGATCCTCCGCATGATCGCGATGGCCGAGCTGCGCGATCCGACGGAGACAGCGGGCCATGTCGGCCGCGTCGCCGACCTCGCGATCATGCTCTACGACCGATGGTGCCTGGCGCATTCCGACCACGGGGACCGCGGATCACGCATGCGCGACTCGCTCAGAATCGGCGCGCTCCTTCACGACATCGGGAAGGTCGGGATTCGCGATGCGATCCTCAGGAAGCCGGGGCGGCTCGACGAGGCGGAGTTCGCGGAGATGCGGCGGCATACGCAGATCGGAGCCGACCTCTTCGCGGGAATCCGCACGGACTTCGACGAGAGCGCGGCATCTGTCGCGCTCGCGCACCACGAGCGCTGGGACGGCCGCGGCTATCCGCAGGGCCTCCGCGGCGAGGAGATCCCGCTCTTCGCGCGGATCGTCGCCGTCGCCGATGTGTACGACGCCCTGAGCGCCCGCCGCAGCTACAAGGAGGCGTGGTCGCCCGCCAAGATCGCCGCGTACTTCGAGGCGGAGGCGGGGAAGCACTTCGACCCCGAGCTGGCGGCGATCCTCCTCGCGAACCAGAAGGTCGCGGAGGCGATCCGCGCACGCCGGCCCGACTGAACTCGGTCTGCGCGCGATCGACGGGAAAACGGCGAAGGGCGCATGCGTCGCTGCATGCGCCCCTCGCCTCTGTCGACGCGTCTCCGAATCGCGCGCCGAATCGCGCGCCGCATGTCAGCGGCGGCGGCGGCGAAGCCCTGCGCCGAGCGCGAGAAGCGCGAGCGCTCCCGGCGTAGGAACGAGGTTCGCCTCGACCCACTCCTCGGCCGCTTCGTGCGCCGCCTCGTCGAGGCCGAGGTTGAAGACGATCCAGAAGGTCTCGCTCGTGGCGAGGCCCGCGGAGGCGAAGGTGAACGCAGCGAGGTAGATCCCGTTGGTGGGATCGACGCCGCCGGCGCCGAACAGCGTGAAGTCCGCGTGGAGGTCGAGTCCCTCCGTCACGAGGAAGCTGAACGAGCCGCCGCTCGTGCTGAAGGCGTCCTGGCCGCCGTAGCTCGCAAAGAGGTAGGAGTCCGATGCGTCGAAGCCGTTTCCGTTCCACGCGCCGAGGCCCTCGAGGAGGTTCATCGTGAGCGTGACGCCGACAAGGCTCGAACCGATCCCGGGGTCGTCGATGCTGAAGGGAAACAGGGGATCCTCGCCGAACTCCGCCTTGAAGACGCGCTCCGCGAGGCTGGTGACCTTGCCCGTGTCGTGATCCCACGAGCCGGTGCGAAGGGCGCCGCCGCTGGCGAAGACCCAGATGTCCTTGTGGGCCTCGCCCTCGTCGGCGCGTGCGGTTGCGCCGATCGCGCCGAACGCGGTCGCGATGGAGAGTGTGGCGATGAGCGGGAGGGAGGTGCGGTTGGCTGACTTGGTGAGGAACTGCATGGTGTGCGTGTCTTTCTCATGTGGGCTGCGCGGAACCGCGCAGCGGTGAAGTGAAGTCGATGGAACGAAAATGAAGAGGTTGGTAGGTGGTCGGAGGCCGTTGCTCACGGGCACTCGCCCCACGCGGCGAGAAGGCTCGAGAGGTCGCTGCCGTTCGTGAGCCCGTCGCCCGTGAGATCCGCGCCGTCGGTCGCCCATGCCGCAAGCAGGATGGAGAGATCCGACGCATTGACGACGCCGTTCCCGTCGAGGTCCGCGGGGCAGGGCGTCTCGCCTTCGACGAGGTTCGCCTCGACCCACACGACCGCAGCCGCGAGCTCCGCTGCGCTCCGTCCGTCGTTGAAGACGAGCCAGAGCGGTGCGCTCGGGAGCGTCACGCCGTCGTTCGAGTAGAGCTCGAGTTCGAAGGCGTAGATTCCCGAGGGCGGCAGCGCACCTGCTTCCGCGAAGAGGCGGAAGCCGAGGTGCCTGTGCCATCCGCCGTTCGACTGGACGGCGAGATCGAACCCTGGGACGGGCTCGATGCCGACCACGGAGACGAGCGTGAGGAACTTCACCTCGAGGCGCTCGTTCTCCACGGGTTCGACCGCCGAGCCCGTGAACCGCAGGAGTCCCGTGCGTGGCGTGAAGCCGACGCGCGAGCCCGTGGCGAAGGTGCCCGGCGCAGCCTCGAACCCGGGGTTCGAGGTGAAGCGCGCGACGCCCGTGTCGCCGAAGGTCGCGCCGAAGACGCGCGCGGGTGCGACTCCCGTCGCGGTGGTCGCGCCCGTGTGGATCGCGCCCTTCTCGACGGAGAGGTTGATGTCGCCGATGTGCTGGGCCGCCGACATGGTGGCGCAGCACGCGGCCAGAGCGAACGCCGACAGCGTCTGCAACGCAGAAGCATGAGAGTGCATGGAGAGTCTCCGTGCCTCGCGCGAAGGTTCAGTTCGCGGAGGCGAAGCGTGCGAAGAACGGACTCACGAATGGATCGAGCCTGTTGCGCGACTCGTCGAGGTAGACCCGCCCGAAAGAAGCGCTCTCGACATGTCCGTCGAGGAAGGCCCAGTTGGACACGGCGTCCGTGCTTGGGCCGTCCCGTGAGACAGCGGAGATCGCCACCTCGCCGATGGCGACGAGCGGGGCCTCTGGCGCCGCTCCCCAGCCTTCGACATGCGGGTGGTCTGCACCGGCGAACTCGCCGGTCGGAGTCATCAGGAGCAGCTGCACCGTGCTCGCGTGGTCTGCGACCTTCGAGAGGCGATCAGTCGCCTTCGAGGGGTCGATCGCAGCCCATGGCGAGAACTCGCGCGCGAGATGGTTGTTGAGGCCATAGCTCGTGCGGCGGAACAGACCGCCTGAGTTCGGCACGGGCACGCCCTCGCCGCCGAGCGACGACGGCCAGTGCGGGCTGTCGTCGAGCGGCGAACGAATGAGCGATGCGTCCGCGTAGCCTCGGCGCGCGAGCACCTCCACGAAGCTCTCGTCGCCGCCTTGGTCGATGCCGCCGTGGGGGAGGCGGGCATCGATCAGCCAGCCTGACTCGTCGGTCGAATACGCGATCGAGGCGAGCTGGAGCGAGCGGATGTTCGAGAGGCAAGTCGCCGCGCGCGCGCGCTGCCGCATCGAGCCTGCCACAGGCAGGGCGAGCGACACGAGCGCCACGATGATGGCGACCACGGAGAGGAGTTCGACGAGCGTGAAGCCTCCGCCTCGTGGGCGGAAGCCGCGCGCATCGCGACGGTGGAGCAATCCACCGACCGCGCTGGTCTGGACGGACATGATGCAGCCGTTTCTGCCGAAAATTCGGCGCCTGAGACTCCGAGGCGGCGGAGCAACCGATGGCTGCACCCGCCGCGAGGCAACAGGGTCAGGCGCGGAAAGGTGGCGGCCGCGCGGCGCAGACTTCGGGCGCCGCGGGCGAAGTCCAGCGGGTGCGGATCGGCTCGTCTGCGAGCGCGACCGACTCCGAGAACGCAGCGAACGGAGCCACGAGCGAAAGCGCGGGGACAAGCAGCGCGAGCTCGAGGCAGATGGCGCAGTCGTGCGGCTGGTGTCGGTGGTCGCGGTGATCGCCGCCGTCGCAGTGACCGTGACCGCCATCGGGCTCGCCGTGCGCGTGGCCGCGCACCGCCCGCGTGATCGCGTCGATGCCGCAGGCACCCGACGCGCGGGTTCCATCGCATGGCGCGAGCGCGCCGCCCGTGGTGTGTCCGCGGGTTCTGTCGAGGGTTTCGCCGCAGACGACGGTTCCGCATGTTCCGCCGCCGTGGGCCACGAGGGAGTGCAGCGTGCGCGCGATGCCCGCCCCCGAGAAGATCGCGGCGAACAACACCGCGAAGGCCGCGATGCGCGCGAGGGGGTGGTGTCGGCGGATGAGTGCGAGCATCGCTTTCGTGCGCGGGGGTTTCCGAACGCGCTCGAACGAGACAGACGGAAGCGCGGAGCGTAGGCCTTCCCCGCCCACGCGGCAAGGGGCAGGCGCGGCATGGTTCGCAGCGTCAGATTCTCGGATGCACCCCGATGCGCGCCTCTGGCGAGATGCGCGCGCGTTCAGGCAGCGGCTCGATCGAGATGGTCTCGCCGCGCTCGAGGTCGAGGAACGGGCGGTTTCCGTCGCGCACCTCGCGGTCGAGGAGGCGCACGAGGTGGAGCGCGCCGTCCGACCCGCAGAGCACGCGCTCGGTCTTCCCGCGGCTTCCGAGGGGCTCGGTGAGGATCCGCAGGCGGAGCGGGATGGGCTCCGAAGAGGGCGGTGCGGCCCGCGCCGGCTCCGTCGCGAGACAGGCGAAGAGCGCGCGCCCATCGCGCCGCCCGACGATGCGGTCGATCGCGGCCACGCGCGGCGTCTGCTCGATGCGGCGCGCCTCGTGGCACCAGTCCGCCGGCTTCGCGAGCATCGGGCACGGCCCCTGGTGCGGGCACGGCGCCACGACCCTTGCCGCGCCGCGCGCGAGAAGGTCGTCGCGCAGCGCCATCAGCGCACGCGTCGTCGTGCGCAGCGCGGGCTCGAGCACGAGAAGCGGCGCGGCGCGCGACCAACGCTCGACGAGCTCGACGGTCGATGCGGCGTGAAGTTCGCCCGCGAGGAGTTCGTTGAGCGCGGTCTGGCAGAGGACGAGGTCCGCCTCGGGCAGCGCTGTGCCGCGGAAGTCGCGCGCCTCGACCGTGACGGCTGTCTCGACGCCGATCGCGCGAGAGGCGATGCGAACGGCATCTTCATAGGCGCGCGCTGCCGCTGCGCCGAGCTCGACCGCGTGGAGCTCGACGCGTACGGTGCGTTCGGCGCCGTGTGCGGCGCGTGCTCCCGCGAGCCATGCGAGGAACCCGACGCTCGTCGCGCCGACGCCCGCACCGAGGTCGACGATGCGCAGGCGCTCGAGCGTCGCAAGGCGCGCGAACGCATCGCTGCGCGCCGCGCACTCATCGAGCGCGAGCGCAACCTTGGGCGCGTCGCTCGCGAGGAAGTACTCGCGCTTCGCCGCAAGGTGCGCGGCGTCGGCCTGTTCCCGCGCGAGGCGTCCACGGTCCACCGTGTAGAGATCGGAGAGCCGCTCGACCGCCTTCGCGAGCGCTGCGTCGGGCGTCGCGCCCGGGTCGCCCGCGAACGCCTGCTCGACGGCGAGGATGCAATCGCGGGCGGCGGGGTGGAGCAAACGCGCGCGGAGGGATTCGAACCCCCAACCGTCGGTTCCGAAGACCGATGCTCTATCCAATTGAGCTACGCGCGCACGGCGTTCTGCCGCGCACAGCGTAGCGCGAACGGGCCCGTGCGGGAAGTGCTACGCTTTGCGCCCGCGAGGAAACGAGGAACCCCCATGGCAATCATGCAAGGAAAGCGCGGACTCGTCACCGGAGTCCTTCACGAGACGAGCATCGCCACCGCGATCACCCAGAGCCTCCTGCGCGAGGGCGCCGAGTGCATCTTCACGCACATGCCGGGCGAGAAGATGGAGCGCCGCACGCGCAAGATCGTCGAGGGCTTCGGCGTCGTGAACCCGTGGCTCCAGCCCATGGACGTCGGCCAGGACGCGGACATCGCGGCGTGCTTCGAGCGCGTCGGGAAGGACTTCGGGCAGATCGACTTCATCGTGCACTCGATCGCCTTCGCAGACAAGGACTGGCTGAAGCTCGGCAAGTTCGCGGCCACCCCGCGCGCCGTCTTCGCGAACGCGATGGACATCTCCGCCTTCAGCTACATGGCGATGGCGAACGCGGCGATCCCCGTCCTCAGGGATGGCGGCGCGATGATCGGCCTCAGCTACTACGGCGCCGAGAAGGCCGTGCCCGGCTACAACGTGATGGGCGTCGCCAAGGCCGCGCTCGAGGCCGCCAACCGCTACCTCGCGATGGAGCTCGGGCGCGTGAAGAACGTCCGCTGCAACCTTGTGTCGGCGGGCCCGATCAAGACGCTCTCCGCGTCGGCGGTCGGCGGCTTCGACTCGATCCTCGACCGCATTCCGCAGGTCGCGCCCTTGCCGCGCAACATCGTGGCTGCGGAGGTCGCGGATGCGGCGGCATTCTTGCTGTCGGACCTCTCGCGAGGCACCACGGGACAGGTGCTCTACGTCGACAGCGGCTACTCGATCATGGGGCTGTGACCATCGCCGCGCGTCGCGGTGGGACGGGTTCAGCGGTCGCTGAGGCGGACATCGCGGTCGCCGTCCGACTCGCACGCCGCCTGTTCGTCGCGCGCGCCTGCAAGCTCGGGGTCGAAGGCCCAAGGGCGCGGGTTGTGGCGGTCGGACGCGGGAACGAGCGACTCGCGCACGAGTTCGCGCAGGGCGTCGAGCCCTTCACCAGAGTGCGCACTCACCTCGAGATCGGCCTTCGCGCGCAGCGGGTCGCCCGCTGCCGCAGGATCGTCCGTCTTCGCATAGACGAGCAGATCGGGCTTGCGCGGAAGCTCGAGCCACGGCAGGCCGGGCGCCGCAAGCGAGACGACGAAGTCCGCGTCGCGCATGAGCCACTGCGACAGCTCGATCGCGGTCTTCTCGTCGGAGTCCTCGGTCTCGCGGAGGCCGGGCAGGTCGAACCACTCGACGACGAGCCCAGCGAGGTCGATGCGCGCGCTCACGGCGTCGCGCGTGGTTCCCGCCACGGGCGAGACCAGCGCGTAGTCGTCGCCGAGGAGGGCGTTCGAAAGCGTGCTCTTTCCGACATTGGGATGCCCGACAAGCGCGATGCGCGGCGGGTCGACGAGGCGGCCGAGGCGCTTCCAGCGCGCACGGTCCTCGTCGGTGAACGGGAGATCGCCGTGCTTGGCCCACGCCGAGCTTTGAGCGAGCAGAAGCCGAACGGCAAGCGGGCTCGCCGCGCGCGCCATCGTGGCAAGCGCAAGTGCCTCGACGCGGTCTGATGCCTCTGGGAAGAGCACAAGCGGGTCGAGCGCCGCACGCGCCGACAGCGGATCGTCGATCCAGTTCGCCCCGTGGGCGGCAAGCCACTCCGCGAGGCGTTCCACGATGCGCATGCCGCCATGGGGCATGATCTGGCAGCGTTCGGGGGCGAGGCGCGCGACGAGACCATCGTCCAGCTTGTCGAAGCGGCGCACGCTGAGCCCGCCGATCGCCACATCGCGTCCGCAAAGGACCTGCAGGCAGGCCGAGACGTCTCCGACCAGCTCGATCATGGCCACAGCGCCCGCACCGTGCGGCGTCGCGCGGTAGCAGGCGACCTCAAGCGGGCCCTCGGTGGGACCGGTCGGGGGCGGATCGAATGGCTCGGGGGAGCCGGGCATTGGTCGGTAGATCGGTCCGTTCCTTCGAGAGAGCGAGGCAATCCAAAAAAGGACTTGGAATCGACTTCGAATCGGGGGGACTCGGAAGACTCGCCATGCGCCGTCCGAGAAAAACGGCGCTCGGCCTTCGCGGAGTCACTCGTCGTCGGCGTCAAGCTCGGCCGCCAGAGCTGACTCAGGCCCGCCCCGCCGACCCCGGGCGCTTGGCCTCGGGCGGGCACCAGCGGAGCCTGCGTCGCTGCCTTCGGGGAGCACACCGAACTCGGGGCTGCTGCTGCCGTCGCCGTCGCGCTCGGGCTCGAGCGCGCATCGCGCCGCGATGGCCATGCCGCGCAGGACGAGGTCGGGCACGATCTGGTTCACGAGCTCGTCTTCCGCGAAGAGGGTCGCAGCATCGCCACCTGTCGCGACCACGAGCGGGAAGCCGCCGTACTCTTCTGCGTACTTCTCGATGAGCCGCCACGCAAGCCCGCGGGCGCCGTGGTAGACGCCGCGCAGCATCGCCTCGCGCGTGTCCGCGCCCCAAGCCGTGCCCTCTGGCACGGAGAAGTCGATCGCGGGAAGCGCAGCGGTGTGCTCGTGCAGCGCCTTCAGCTGCATGCGCAGGCCGGGCGCGATCGCGCCGCCGTGGAAGACGCCCTCGCCGTCGATGAAGTCGACCGTGATGCAGGTTCCCGCATCGATCACGATGCACGCCTGACGCAGTCGGTCGTAGGCGGCGGCGGCGTTGAGCAGGCGGTCGACGCCGGGCTTCGCGCCTGCGGCGAGGCATGTCCCGATCGGAACGGGCATGTCCTGCGGTACGCGGTAGACCTCGCAGGCAAGCTGGTCGCGCAACGCCGCGACGAGGGCGTCGCCCGTGACGCGGTCGACGTCCGCGACGAGCACGGCCGACTCGGTCTCTGCGCCGATCGCCTCGAAGAGCCGAGTCGCGGCCTCGATCGCTGCTGCGAGGTCCGCGCGTGGAACGAACACGACCTCCTCGGGGTCGCCCGACTTGAAGAGGCCGAGCTTGATCCGCGTGTTGCCGACTTGGATCGCGAGAACGGGGGGTTGGTGCGGAGGGATCGACATGGCGGGGTCATGAGGGCGCGCTGCAGGAGGCCGTCAGCGCGCGGCCGACACGGACACCCGTGGCTGCGCGATCGCCTCGCGCATCGCGGCGAAGAGGGTACGCGCAACGGGACCTGCCTGCCCGCAGCCTACGGTGCGGCCGTCGAGACGCACCACCGCGCTCGCGAGGCGCCTGCTTGAGGTGATGAGGATCTCGTCGGCCTGCGCGATTTCCGCGAGGGTGATCGTGCGCACCTCCGCGCGCACGCCCGCAGCGCCTGCCGCCGCGAGAAGATCGACCCGCGCCGTGCCATGGAGGATCGGCGGCTCCGCGTCGACGGGCGGCGTCGCGAGCACGCCGCCCGACACGATCGCCACGTTCGAGTAGGCGCCTTCGCCGACGATTCCGTCGCGGTGGAGGATCGCCTCCTGCGCGCCTGCGTCGCTTGCATCGAGGAGGTGCAGGATGTTCCCCATGAGGGAGAGCGTCTTGATCTCGCATCGGCGCCAGCGCAGGTCCTCGGCGGTGATCGCGGCGACCTCCTGCGGCGCGACGAGCGAAGAGAGCGGTTCCGCGGGCGACGCCATCGCCATCACCGTCGGTCGCAGCCGCTCCTGCGGCACATGGGCGCGCGTGCGGCCTGCGCCGCGCGTGACCTGAAGGTAGACGACCGCATCGTCGAGGCCGTTTGCCGCAAGAAGCTCGTTGCAGAGCGCGGGGACGGAACCCGCGTCGAAGCCTTCGATGCGCGCGAGCTCGAGGCTTCTCGCAAGCCGCGCGACATGTGCGTCCATGCCGACGCCGCGGAGCGCGAAGAAGCGTACGAGCTCATAGACGCCGTCGCCGAAGAGGAATCCGCGGTCGAGCACGCTGATGTGCGCGTCGGCCTCGTCGACGAGTGAACCGTTGAGATGGATGAGCACGGGAATCCGTTCCTCGCGCGGCGCGCGACGCCACGAGTCTACCACCGTGGCGGTTCAGCCGTGCCGCGCCGCGCGCACGAAGCGCTCGACGCGCGCAGGGTCGAGCGCGTTCCACCAGCGGCCGTCGACCTTGAGGTCGCTGCCGACGATGACCGCGTCGGCGGCGGCAAGCACCTCGCGCACGCTCGACGCCGTCGCGCCGCTTCCCGCGAGGACTGGCAGCGCGCACGACTTCCGCGCGGCCGAGAGATCGGAGATCGGCGTGGCCACGCCCGTTGCGTTCCCCGTGACGACGACGCCGTCCGCGCCGAAGAACTCTGCGGCGTGCGCGTGGTCCGCGAGCGAGGTGTCGGCGGTCAGCGCGTGTGCGGAGTGCTTCTTCTTGATGTCGCAGAAGATGGCGACCTTCTCGGCGCCGAGCGCGCGGCGCAGGCGGAGCAGTGGGCCCGCGGACGCATCGGCGAGAAGCCCTTCGTCCGCGACCGAAGCGAAGACGAAGCCTTCCGCGCGGATGAACGCGCACTCCGCCGCGACGGCGACCGCGAGCGCCGCCTCGTTCGCCCCCGCGAGGACCTGGACGCCAAGCGGCACCGACACGGCGGCCCGCACCTCGCACGCCGCGCGCGCGAAGGCAGCCACGACCTCGGGGCCGACCGCGCGCGCCAGATACGGCGCATCGTGCATGTTCTCGAGGAGGATCGCGTCGAAGCCCGCCGCTGCGAGCGCCTTCGCCTCGAGCACCGCGTGCGCCGCGATCTCGCGCGGCGAGTGGGCCGCGCGCGGCGAACCCGGGAGCGGCAAGAGATGCACCATCGCGACGATGGCGCGCTCACGGCCAAGGATGGAGGCGATCGGACGGGCGGGGTAGGGCTTGGTCATCGGTGCTTCATCCTTCACTTTGCGCCCTGCGGCAGCGAATCGGGCGACGCGACGCGCACCGTCCCATCGCCGTGCGCGGTCGCGCCGCGCGCGTCAAGGATTGCAGCATCGACGCGGCGCAGGAAGTCGCCACTCGTGCCGCGCCGGAAGGCGAAGCATGCATACTCGTCGTTCAAGCGAGTCGGCGAGAGCGCGAACTCGCGGTCTTCCCCGATCGCGATCGCAAGTTCGTCTTGCGGCGCCACCACGGCGTTCACGGCGCCGTCGCGCAGGAGCGCCACCGCTTCGGCGACGCTGTCTGCGCCGACGCTCGGCACATCGTTCACCGCGAGCCAGTGCGCGGCCTCGCTTCCCCGCGGCGCCGCCACGCGGATACCACGGAGGTCGCTTGCGGAGTGGATCGCCCGCGTCGAGAGCGAGCCGACCGTGATCGCGGAGACGATCGTCGCCGTCAGAACTGTGACGAGGACGAGTGACACAAGCATCCAGGCCGCAGCGAGAAGCCGCCCCGGCACCGTCTGCGGAACCTTGTCGCCGTAGCCGACGGTGGCGAGCGTGACGACCGACCACCAGAGCGACGCACCGACGCCCCGCGTGACACCTCGTTCGAACTGCGGGTTGCGATGCCGCTCCGCCAGCCAGATCGCGAAGGCGGAGAGCAGCACGAACGCGCCGATCACGAGGACCAGGTGGCGCTGCGGTGTTCCGAGCAGGCTCTGCAGCACCGTGCCGAGGCTGTCGAGCAAATCCTCCGCGCCGCGCGAGGCGACGCCGAGCCCGACGGTCGCGACGGGATGGGTGAACTCGAGCGATCCAATGAGGTCGCTCGTCGGCACGATCGGGGATGCGCACGCGTCGAGGCGGCCTTCCGCGAGGTCGCGCAGCACGGTCGCCTCGTCCGCGGCGTGAAACTCGACCTCGACGCCGAGGCGTGCAGCGATATCGGAGAAGAGCCGCACCGCCTCGCCGCCCCAGCGGCCGTCGCCGAGCGGCTCGGCGAAGGGCGGAAGGTCGAAGACGCCGACGCGGAGAGTGGAAGGCTCTGCGGACGCCAAAGCGGGCGGGGGCGCGGTTGGATCGGTCGGATGAACCGCCGGCTGGAGCATCGTCGCGAGTGTAACGGGCCGACGGCGCTGCACCTGCGCCCGCATGCGCGCGGCGGTTGAAGCCACGGGGCAAGCCTCCTATCCTCCGCCCCTTCCCCAACGGAGACAACCATGGCAGTTCGTATCGCAATCAACGGTTTCGGCCGCATCGGCCGCCTCGTCCACCGCATCGCCACCGAGCGCGGAGGCTTCGAGATCGTCGGCGTGAACGACCTCGTGCCTGCGGACAACCTGGCCTATCTCTTGAAGTATGACTCGTCCCACGGTCGATTCGGGGCCGATGTCAAGGTCGACGGCGACGCGATCGTGGTCAACGGCAGGCGAACCGCGTGCAGCGCCGTGAAGGACCCTGCGCAACTGCCGTGGAAGTCGCTCGAGGTCGACTACGTGCTCGAGGCGACGGGCCTCTTCACGGCTGCCGAGGATGCGCGCAAGCACATCGACGCGGGCGCGAGGCGCGTACTGATCTCTGCACCCACGAAGAGCGAGAAGGAGATCCCGACCTTCGTCTACGGCGTGAACTGCGCGAAGTACGACCCCGCCGCGCACACGGTGCTCTCGAACGCAAGCTGCACCACAAACTGCCTCGCGCCAATCGTGAAGGTGCTCCTTGATCTCTGCGGGATCGAGGAAGGCCTGATGACGACCGTGCACGCCGTCACCGCCACGCAGCCAACGCAGGACGGCCCCTCGAAGAAGGACTGGCGCGGCGGCCGCAACGCCTACATGAACATCATTCCGAGTTCGACCGGTGCCGCGAAGGCGTGCGCGCTCGTCCTCCCCGAGACGAAGGGGAAGCTCACGGGCATGAGCTTCCGCGTGCCGACCGCGAACGTCTCGTGCGTCGACCTCACGTTCCGTCCGGCGAAGGCGACCAGCCTCGATGCGATCCACGCGGCTATGAAGGCCGCGAGCGAGGGCCCGCTGAAGGGCGTCCTCGGCTACACCGACGAGGAGGTCGTGTCGAGCGACTTCATGAGTGACCCGCGCAGCTCGATCTACGACGCGAAGGCGTGCATCCAGCTCTCCGACCGGTTCTTCAAGGTCGTCAGCTGGTACGACAACGAGTTCGGCTACGCGTCGCGCTGCGTCGACATGCTGGCGATGATGGCGAAGAAGGACGGCAAGGCGTGAGCGGAGGGCGCGCACCCGTCGACACGCGCAAGGCGCAGCGACGCGCGCTCTCGTACCACTGCACGGGCTGCCTCAAGGAGGATCTCGCGAAGATCGAGGCGGCGGACCGCGCGGGTACGCTTCGTACCACGGGCAACTGGACCGCCGGCGAGATCCTCGACCATGTCGCGAAGACGATCGAGTTCTCGATCGACGGCTTCCCGCCCGAAGTGCGCGTTCCGTGGCCCGTGCGCATGGTCGCGCGGCTGATGAAGGGGCGCGTGACAAGCGGAAAGACGCTTCCGCCCGGCTTCAAGCTGCCGAAGGAGTCGGCTGCGTTCCTGCCCGCAGCGGGTACATCGACCGCGGAGGGGCTCGCGCGGCTGCGCCGCGTGCTCGAGCGCATCGACGCTGGCGCGCGGTGCGTTCATCCGAGCCCCGCGTTCGGCGCGCTCTCGCACGACGAGTGGATGCGCCTGCATCTGGGGCACGCGCAGCTGCATGTTGGTTTCATCGCGATCTGAATCGACCTGAATCGCCGGCGATCACACGGGAAGCGGCCAGCGCACGACCAGCGCGGACGGCATCGGCGGGTGCGCCATCGCGACGCGGATGAGCCGGTAGTCGCGCGGGTCTTCTCCGAGCGCTGCGAACGCGCGCTCGATGAGCGTCGGGTAGTTCGGGGCGCTCGCCGCCTCGAGCGCCTTGGACAGCGTCTCCGCGTCGAGCTCGTCGACCACCATCGGCGTGCAGTCGATCGGGATCCGCACGGGTTCACGCGCGGCGGGGTCGTGAGGCACGGGGCCCGTGAGCGCGCCGAAGATCGCCGCCTCCGCAGCCTCGGCACCTTCGATCGAGCGATGCACGAAGAGATCCGCGAGGAACGACTCCGACGGAATCGAGACGGACGAGATGAACTGCGCAAATGGATCGTCGGGCGAGCCGATGCGGGCATATGCGCGTTCCGAGACGCTTCCGAAGAAGAGATCCACCTCTCCGACGCGTCCGATGGGGCCGTTGTCGAGCTCGATCGTGAGCTTGCCGTCGATTTCGGTGCGCGTCACCCCCGCCTGCGGAAACGACGAGAACTCGCGGATGAGGAAGTCCGCGGCGGCGCCGTCGGAAGCCGAGATCAGCGGCCTCGCGGAGGGAAGCGCGGACTTCGATATCGTCGCCGAGCGGAACACGGGAAGCTTCGGGATCGGCCGTAGGCGGCGAAGCCCCACGAGGCCCACGATGAGCCCGATGTCCGCGACGGATGCGTCGCGCGTGCTTGGCCTGAGGATCTGCGCCGTGATGCGCGCGGCGGCCTGCACGCCGAACACAGCGGCCGCCCCGCGGAAGGCGAGGCGACGCGACTGCTCGAGGTTCGCGCCCGCCCGCAGTCCGTCGAGCACGAGCTCGAAGTCCGCGCGTCCGCCGAAGTGGCGGTCGACCATGGCGTCGAACGCTGCGATCGCCTCGCGCAGCCGTTCGACCGCCTGCGCGGGCGCGCCCGCCGAGGCGAACGCGCGGAGATAGATGGCAAGCCCCTCGGGCCCGGGCAGCATCGGCGCTGCGTTGAGCGCGTCGCCCTCGAGGAGGATGCGCGCGAACTTCCAGGTCAGGTTCTTGTTGAGCTTGAGCTGCCGCCCGACTTCCTGCGGCTTGAGCGGGTCGACGCCGACCGCCTCGCACAGGTCGCGCACGGCGGCCTTGATCGCGGCGACCGCAGCATCGCACTCCTCGCGAAACGCGCCGAGCCCAGTGCCCGAGGGCAGTGGGCGCTCACGGGCGTCGCTCAGGCGAGGGCGCTTCGACAGCGGCGCTCTGCGGGAGATCTTGGGGCGATCGGGGGTCATGCGAGGCGTCGAACCAACGGGGAGGCCCGCTGAATTTACAGGACTCAGCGCGCAGAGCGGGGAAGGGCAGCGAAAAGTCCCCACAAACTTTCCCTGAGGATATATCCAAATTTTCCCTAGGGAAGGTTGCGGTTCCAAAATCCTCCTCTAGATTTGCTCCGTCCACACGATCCGCCTGCGTCGCGGGCGGCCGGTTGCCCGAGCCCTTCGTTCGTTCCTTCTCCGCCGTCTCCCGCCCTGGCTCGATCCCAGCCAGAGGGTCCCGCGCGGCCAGCACCTGAGGTTCCTCCATGTCAGCCCACTCGAAGCTCTTCGTCGGCCTGTTCCTGTCCGCAACCCTCTCCGCTGCGGCACTCGCCGATGGCGACTGGGAGATCCTCGCGCTTGCCGACGGCAAGTCGCCCGCCAACATCAGCGGCATCGAGGGCGCGATCTGGGTGCCGAACCAGTTCAACAACCCGACGATCGACGAGAACGGCACCGTCCACTTCCGCGGCCTGATCGCAGGGCCTGGCATCACGAACCTCGGCGCCTCGGCGAATCACATCGCCCTCGTGAAGTGGAACGGCAGCGGCTGGTCGCTCGTCGCGCGCAACAACGAGGCTGTTCCCGGCGGGGCGCCCGCAGGCGCGATCTTCTCGCGCACGGCAAGCCCGAACAACTCGATCGTGTCTGCGAACAACATCAGCGAGAACGGCGGGGTGCTCGTCTCCGGCTTCATGACGGGCCCGAGCATCATCAACTCGGGTGCGTCGACCCAGAACGACACGGCCATGTGGTTCGTGCCCGCAAGCGGCGCTCCCGTGCTTCTCGCGCAGCGGCTCGACCCGTGCCCCGGGACGAACGGCGCGCTCTACTCGACGACGATGACGGCGGGCTCGGGCCAGCGCACGAACAACCTCGGCCAGTCGATCTTCTCGGTCGCGCTCACCGGCGGCGACACCGTGACCGCGAACAACTCCGCCATCGTGCTTCTCAAGGATGGCCCAGACGAACTCGTCATGCGCAAGGGCGACCCCGCGCCCGGGCTCGACGGCCTGACCGTGAACCCGAGCGCATTTGGCCTGTTCCTCAGCGGCAGCACGGTGCTCTTCTCGGGCACGCTTGTCGGCGCGGGAGTCAGCACCGCGAACGACGCCGTGTATCTCACGAACGCCGGCGGCGGCCCCCTTCGCATCTTCGCCCGCGAGGGCGATCCGCTCGCGGGCCTGAAGGGCCTGACCATCGCCAACACCTCGTCGATCGCCTTCGGTCAGCGCCCGCTCTCGGACGACGGCACCATCACCTTCGTCTCCGCGCTCGGCGGGAGTGCCACGGCGTTGGACAACTCCGCGTTCCTGACGGAGCAGAACGGCACCTTCTCGATCCTCCTCCGCAAGGGCGCCGCGATTCCGGGCATCACGGACTCGAGCGACCCGAGCTTCGCGGGCAAGGTCTTCCAGAACCCGAACTCGACGGGTTTCGTGCGCAACCGCAACGGCATGCTCGCCTTCGAGGGCATCCTCATGAACGCCGACGGCAGCTCCATCTCCTCTCCTTCACCGAACACCTTCGTCGGCGTGCGAAAGGCCGACGGAACGGTGACCGCGATCGCCCGCCAGTCCGACCCGGTCCCGAGCCTCGCGGGCTGGACGATGAGCAGCCTGAGCGGCACCACGAGCATCTGCCTGAGCGACTCGGGAACCGTCGTGTTCCTCGCGGGCATGTCGAACCCGGGCCTGCAGGAGTCGGGCAGCGCGCTCCTCGCGTGGGACGAGGCAAGCGGCCTGCGGCTCCTTGCGAAGGCGTCGACTTCGGATGTTCCGCCCTTCACGCCGACAGGCGACACGAACTTCACGGGCACGCCGATCAACCAGCTCACGCTGATCGGTTCGACGGGCAACAACGGCGACAGCGGCGGCACGGGCATCAACGCCGACGGCGTGCTCGTCCTCCGCGCGGGCGACACGCCCGGTGGCCGCTACGCGATCGCCCGCATCGAACTCGGCTCTGGCGGCGGCACGCCTTGCCCCGCGGACTTCAACGGCGACGGTGCGGTGAACGGCTCCGATCTCACGGCGCTTCTCGGGTCGTGGGGCGGCTCAGACCGCGATCTCAACAGCGACGGCGTCGTGAATGGATCCGACCTCACGGTGCTGCTCGCGGCTTGGGGCGACTGCAGCTGAAGACACGCGCATCCACCCGCCTGCCCCCTGGGGAAACTCGGGCGGCGGGCTTTCGTGACAGGTCCCGACTCTCCGACTCCGCTTAGTCGCGGGCGCAGACGCCCGCGGCGTACATCCCAGGTCCATGCACATGAACCGAACGCTCCTTGCGACCGCACTGCTCGCCGCAACGGCTCCGCTTGCCTTCGCCCCTGCGGCGGACGCGGGTGAGCTCTTCCTCCTCGGGCTCGTTCCCTTCTCCTACGCGACGGATGCCAGCGACGACGGCCGTGTGGTCGCCGGATACGACGGGCAGTCGTACTGGTACTGGACGCGCGAGACGGGCGTGGTCCAGCTGATCGGCTCGACCGTTCCGCCCGGGAACAGCGTCGGAGGGAGCGCCAACATCAGCGGCGACGGGCGATACATGTCCGTCAGCACGCTGCAGGGAAAGCCGCTCAAGGCGGAAGGGACGATCTACGACATCGACTTCGCCGAGTTCGCGCCGCTCGGGAACGAAGGTTTCCACTGCGACGGTGAGCGCAACAGCGTCTGGGGCATGTCGCGCGACAAGCGCTTCACCTGCGGCCTCATGGAGCAGGCCCAGTGCAGCGCCATCGCCTATGTGCGCGACGAGACGACGGGCGTGCGCAGGAACCTCGGCACGCTCTACTTCTACAAGCCCTCGCGCGCGAACGACGTGAGCCTCGACGGCGGCACCGTCTGCGGCTGGAACGACGACTACACGGGCTGGCGCCAAGGTGCCGCCTGGGTCCGCAACGCGCAGGGGAACTACGTGCAGACGAACCTGTCCTCGGGCGGCTTCAAGATGTCCGAGGCCAGCGTCGTGAGTGGAAACGGCCAGTGGGTCTATGGCATCGGACGCAACGGTTTCAACAACGGCGTCGTCTACCGCTGGAGCCAGGCGACGGGCGTCCAGCCGCTCGGTGCGAACCCCGCGGGAAGCGCCATCGGCTATCCCGTTGCCGCGAATCACGACGGCACGAAGGTGCTGTGCTTCTTCGGCGCGATCGGGAGCGCGGGGGCGTTCCTGTGGACGGCGGAAAACGGCTATATCCCGATCGCCACGCTCGCCGCGCAGGCGGGCGTGGAGATCCCCTCGGGTTGGCAGCTGAGCCAGGTGCTCGGGATGTCCGAGGACGCGCTCACGATCGTCGGCACCGCCTACGGCCCCAATGGCAGTTCGCCGTTCGTCCTCGACCTGCGCGACTCCGCGCAGCCGTGTGACGCGGACTTCGACGGCGATGGCGTCGTTGGGTCAAGCGACCTCACGGCGCTGCTCGGCGCGTGGGGCAGTTTCGGCGGAGACTCGGATCTCACGGGCGATGGCCTCGTGAACGGTCAGGACCTCACGGCGCTGCTCGGCGCGTGGGGCGCTTGCCCCTGAGGCCCTGCGGCTTCGAACCTTGCGGCTTCGAACCTTGCGGCTTCGAACCTTGCGGCTTCGAACCTTGCGGCTTCGAACCTTGCGGCTTCGAACCTTGCGGCTTCGAACCTTGCGGCCTCAAGCCCTGCGGGTTGCCTCCGGGCCTCGACTCCGCACGCCTCGCCTGAGGGTGTCCGCCTGCGGACACGCCGTGCGGCGTGGCTCGCTCGTCGCGCGTACCGCTGCGAGGTGCGTCCGAAGACGGACGCTCATGCGGCTGTGATCGCCGGGCGTTCGGGCCAGCGAAGGATCGTGGCGCAGGCGAGCGTGGCGCATGGGCCTGCTGCGGCCGCTGCTCGCCCCGATCCTCGCCCCGATCTCCTCCGCGGTCGTTGCGCCTCGGATGCGCGACGTGCTTCGCAGCCGGCTGGCGCATCGTGTGGACGACGGGCGGCAGCGCGCGCTCATGCGCATGATCGTGAATCTGCTCGTGACTCTCGTCGCGCACCGCGGCGTGCCCATGGATCGCGACGCGGGCCGCGGCCTCGTCCGACTTCGGCACTTCGTTCGGCACGCGCTCGCGGGGGATCTCGAACTTGATCAGCCGCTCGACCTGCTTGAGCAGGCCCTTCTCCTCGACGTCGCAGAAGGAGACGGCGTGGCCCGACTTCCCCGCGCGCGCCGTGCGGCCGATGCGGTGCACATAGGCCTCGGGCTCCATCGGGAGGTCGTAGTTCACGACATGGGTGACATCGTCGATGTCGAGGCCGCGCGCAGCCACATCGGTTGCCACGAGGATCGGCGAATGCCCCGAGCGGAACGCTTCGAGTGCGCGGATCCGCTGGTTCTGCGCCTTGTCGCCGTGGATCGCCTCGGCGCGGATGTTCGCGGCCTTCAGCTTGCGCGTGAGGCGGTCTGCGCCGTGCTTCGTCTTTGTGAAGACGACCGCGCGGTCCATCTTGAGCGAGTCGAAGAGATGGATGAGAAGCTGCGTCTTCTGCGCCTTCAGCACGAAGTAGAGCTTCTGGTCGATGCGGTCGACCGCACTCGAGACAGGTGTGACAGCCACCTGCACGGGGTCGCGCAGGAGCGAGTCCGCGAGGTGGCGGATCTCCTTCGGCATGGTCGCCGAGAAGAGCATGGTCTGGCGCGTCTTCGGCAGGAGTGCCGCGATCTTGCGGATCGGCTCGATGAAGCCCATGTCGAGCATGCGGTCGGCCTCGTCGAGCACGAAGAAGTCGATCTCGCCGAGGTTGACGAGCCGCTGCTGCAGGAGGTCGATGAGGCGCCCCGGCGTCGCGACGAGGACATCGATTCCCTGCTGGAGAGCACGCACCTGCGGGCCTTGGCCCACGCCGCCGAAGATGACGGTGTGGCGAAGCGGCGTGTGGCGCCCGTAGCTTCCGAAGCTCTCGCCGATCTGCGCGGCGAGCTCGCGCGTCGGTGAAAGGACGAGCGCCTTCGGCTTTCGGCCAAGCGGCGGGCGTGCGCCGCGGGGCAGGCGCTCGAGCAGGTGGTTCAGGATCGGCAGCGCGAAGGCAGCCGTCTTTCCGGTGCCCGTCTGCGCGATGCCGAGGACATCTCGGCCCGCAACCGCGGGCGGGATCGATTGCGCCTGGATCGGCGTGGGGTGCTCGTAGCCGTCTGCGACGAGTGCGTCGAGCAGGGGCTGAGCGAGTTGGAGGCTGGCGAACGAAACGGGACGGACGGAAGAGGAAGCTGTCGTCACAAACACCTTTCGCCCACGGCACATGCCGCAGGCTTCATGAATGGCGGAATCGCGTTCGGTCGGCCGCGCCGGCGGGACGGGATCAAGCCTGTTGGCGCACGCGGAGCTGGGGAACACCGTGTTCCACAGGTCGCTGACCCGCGGATTGGTTCCACAGGTCGTGTCGCGTGCTGCCGGCTGATTCCCAGTCGAGTTTCAGTTCGAAAGTCGGCGATTGGCCGACCTGAGGTCACCGGCGAGAAAGGGAAGTGTAGCGGGTCTTCGGCCGATTCGAAGCAGCGCACGCAAAGAAAGCTCGCGTTGCGCCGGTACGAGGCCTTTCTACGGCGTTGAGGCCGTCGCGGTCGACGCTATCGGGCGGACGGCGCGCGCTCGAGCGCAAGCCCGAGCGCATAGGTGAAGCCCTCCTGGACGGCGAACGCGCCGACGCGTCCTTGGTAGTCGAGCGCGAGCATGCCGACCTGGTAGCGGGACGGGTCGCCGTTCTTGGCGACGATGCGGGCGATGGCGCGCTCGCATGCTTCCTGCGGCGTCGCACCTGCGCGCATGGCCTCGACCGCGAGGTGCGCGCCGAGCGTGCGCAGCACCGTCTCGCCAAGCCCCGTGCAGATGGCGCCGCCGACGGGAGCGTCGACGAAGACGCCCGCGCCGATGATCGGCGAGTCTCCCACGCGCCCGTGCATCTTGTAGGCGAGCCCGCTGGTGGTGGAGCCTGCGGCCATCCGCCCATCGGCGTCGAGCGCGAGCATCGAGATCGTATCGTGGTTCTCGATGTTGATGATGGGTTCGTAGCGGCGCTCCTTGAGCCACTCGCGCCACTGGCGATCGGCTTCCTCTGTCAGCCTCGGTTGTGCGACCTCGACCCCGCACTCGCGGGCGAACTGCTCGGCTCCCCGCCCGACGAGAAGGACATGCGGGGTCTTCTCCATGACGAGCCGCGCGAGCGAGATCGGGTGGGCGACGCCCTGCACGAACGCCACGCAGCCCGCACGCCCGTCGTCGGCCATGATCGCAGCATCGAGCGTGACGAACCCGTCGCGATCGGGCCTCGAGCCGAGGCCGACGGTCATGTCGGGGCAATCAGCCTCGACCACGCGGCAGCCGGCCTCGACCGCGTCAAGCGCCGTGCCGCCCTCCGCGAGCCGCGCCAATGCCGCCGCGTTCGCGGGGAGACCGTGGTTCCAGGTCGCGAGAGCAATCGGCCCCGACCGATTGGCAGCCGACTTCGGATCGAACGGTTCGGCCTGCGGGAGAGCCCCGCGCGTCCCTCTGCACCCTTGGGCGCAGAGAGCCGCCGCGGCGACTGCGGCCAGAGCTGCGCGACGGGAACACCCCTGGAACCCGGGCGCATCTGCGGATCGGACAGGCGTTTGCATCGCGGCACGCTACCGTCGATCGGACAGAAGGGGCGAGAACTTCGCGATTTTGAACCTTTCAAACCGCTTTTGTCCCTCCACGCGGCGCCGCGGAAGCGCTGGTGGATGCGGAGATTCTCGCGGATCTCACAGATTGCAGAACATTCACGCTTGACTTGCTCGGACGCCGTGACAGAGTCGCTCTGTTCGAGTCGTAGGATCTGCGAGAGTCGTCGGGTTGTCGTCAACTCGGCCGCCGTTCCGGCGGTGCGTTGCGCGGCATCAGTGGGTCCGTTCCTTCGAAAAGAGAGAGATTCATGCTTTCGAATCGTCTTGTGAAGCACTTCGGTGCGGCCGCAGCCGCGGCAGTCGTTGTCGGTTCCGCCAACGCCGCGATCGTGACCTGGAACATCAACCAAGCGATCCCCGCGAACATCGATGGTCTGTACATCAGGATCGACACGCAGACATTTGCAGGTTCGTCGATCTCGGGATGGGACATCAATCCCTATGGCACTACTTCCCTGAACTTCTTCGCGTCTACCGCGGCTCCGAATCCCACCTCGACCTATGTCCGCACGCAGGCCTCGGGTGGACCGAGCAGCCTCGCCCTCGGAACCGTCATCAGCGCCGCGAGCACCTTCGCGAACTCCACCACCGCCGTCGTCTCTGGCACATCGGTGTTCAACGGCTGGACGCTGAACAGCATCAACTACTTCGGCTTCCGCTTCCACAACAACACCACCAACGCCATCAACTACGGTTTCGGCGCGATGCAGGTTGGCGCCGACTCCTCTTCCCGCACGCTGCTCTTCATCGAGTACGGCGATGCTGGTGAGTCGGTCGTCGTTCCGGCCCCCGGCGCGATCGCGCTCCTCGGCCTCGCCGGCCTCGCTGGCCGTCGCCGTCGCTGAGTTCGGACTGCCACACTCCCCAAGCTTCGCTTGAGGCGAGTCGACAAGCATCGCGTGGGCGTCCCAATCGGGGCGCCCACGCTGTCGTTTTCGCGTCTGTTAGCATCGCGCCATGCCCGCACGGACCGCGCAGCGCCTGCTTCTTGTCGGTTGGGACGCAGCAGACTGGCTGATCGTTGATCGACTGTTCGCGGCTGGCAAGATGCCCGTGTTGCGGCGATTGGTCGATGGTGGGTGCCGCGCCGATCTCGGGACGCTCGAGCCGAAGCTGTCGCCGCTCCTCTGGAGTTCGATTGCGACGGGAAAGACGGCCGACAAGCACGGGATCCTGAACTTCGTCGAGCCGAAGCCGGAGGGCGGTGGGCTTCGCGTGTCTATGTCCACCAGCCGCAAGACGAAGGCGCTTTGGAACATCCTCTCGCAGTCGGGTCGCGAGACGCGCGTCGTCGGGTGGTATGCATCGCATCCCGCGGAGCCGATCCGCGGAAGCGTGGTGACGAATCTGCTTCAAGAGGGCGAGCCTGCGCTTGAGAGCGCGCCGTGGGCGCTTGTGCCTGGAACCGTGCACCCGGCGGCACTCGCCGAGGTTGTGGCTGCGGCGCGTCAGCGCGCGCGGGCGTTCCCGCGGGAGGCGCTGCGGGAGCTGCTGCCGCGCGTCGACGAAATCGGAGCTGGGGACGCGCGCGTCCAGTCGCTGGTGAAGCTGATGTCGTATGCCGCGTCGATCGAGCGGGCCGCAGTGGCTTCGCTGCGCGCGGGCGGCGCGTGGGATGCCGCAATGGTGTTCTTCGATGCGATCGACACGGTCGGACACCACTTCATGCAGTTCGTGGCGCCCAAGATGGCGCATGTCTCCGAGCGCGAGCAGCGGCTCTTCGGCGGCGTCATGGATCGGGTCTACGAGTGGCACGACGCCGCGCTCGGGCGGCTGCTTGAAGTGGCCGGGGATGGCGTGACCGTCATGCTTCTCTCCGACCACGGGTTCCACAGCGATCACCTCCGTCCGAACCTCTCCGAGCTTCCGCCCGAGCGTCGCATGGAGCTCGAGTCGAGCTGGCATCGGCCGCAGGGGGTGCTTGTGATGTCGGGGCCCGGGGTCGTGCGCGGCGCGGAGATCGCATCGCCGACGATCCTCGATGCGGCGCCGACGGCGCTCGCGCTGCTTGGGTTGCCCGCTGGCGAGGACTTCGACGGGCGCGTGCTCGCGGAGGCGATCGAGGGCGTGGCGCCTTCGCGCATTCCGTCGTGGGATCTGGTCGAGGGGGATGCGGGATTGCATCCCGCCGATCTCCGCATGGATCCGTTCGAGGCCGCCGACGCGCTGCAGCAGCTGGTCGACCTCGGCTACATGGCGGCGCTTCCCGAGGACGAGCAGGCGCAGGTGGATCTCGTGCGGCGCGAGAGCATGTTCAATCTCGGCGTCGCACTGATGTCGAGGCGAAGGCCGCACGAGGCGATTCAGCAGTTCGACCGGTTGGTCGCCGCGAAGCCGGACGAGCAGCGATATGCGCTCTGTCTTGCCAACGCCATGCTGGGGGCGGGGCGGTTCCGCGATGCGGTCGTCGTGGCGGACGGGTATCTGTCGCGGGAGCCCGGCAGCGTGGAGATGCAGTTGGCGCGCGCGACCGCGCTTTCGCTTGCAGGGGACGAGCAGGGCGCGCGGGTGCAACTCGACGCTGTCGCCCGGGCGATCCGCAAGCGGCCCGAGATGTCGCTTTCGCTTGCGGGCGTGTATTCGGCCTGCGGGCGCCATGCCGAGGCGCGCGTTCAGTTTGAGGCTGCCTGCAAGCGGAATCCGCGCGATCCGATCGCGCATCTCGGGCTCGCGCGGTCGCAGCTTGCGCTTGGCGGTTTCGAGGAGGCGGCGGGCCACGCGCTTGATGCGCTCGAGATCTCGCAGGCGTTGCCGGAAGCGCATCTGCTGTTGGGTGCGGCGCTCGCGTGGTACGGCGACCTTGGGAACGCGCGGAAGAGCCTCGAGTTTGCGCTGAAGTTCGATGCGGGCCAGGTGGAGGCGCATCGCTGGATGGCGCTCGTCGCGGAGAAGCTCGGCGACGCGGCGCAGGCGCGGTCGTCGCGTGCGGAAGTCGCGCGGCTCCTCGAGGGCGTCACCGAGCGCCCGCGCGAGATGCCATTCGCTGCCGCCGCGTTTGCGGCCCGCGTGGGCCTTCCCGCGATCTGAAACGGTGCCTGGCACGTGCCAAGCAGTGCCAGGCACCTCACGGCACGTGCCGGGCACGGCAGGCGCCGTGCACCTCTCTGGCCATTGCGCATCTTCCGGTGGAACCAAGGATGGTGCCTGGAACGTGCCGGGCAGTGCCAGGCACCTCACGGCACGTGCCAGGCACGGGGCTGGAGGCACGGGGCTGGATCACGCGCGGTTGCGGTGGAGCGACGGGTCGACTGCGGCCGCCATCGCCGACTCGTCGAGGCTGCCTCCGAGGAACGCGTTCATCGCGCGCGCCTGACCCGACGCATCGCGGATCAGTTCCGCGTGCCTCACCGAGAGCACCGCGAAGTTCGGCCGCGCCGCGAGCCACGCATGCACCTGCTTCAGCTGCGTCTCGTAGACGGCCATGAGCCGTTCGGGCGCGAGCGCGCCGCCCGCCTTCGCGTTCCGCGCGAGCATCGTCGACTGGCTCTTCACCACCTCGCGCAGGTCGCGGTCAAGGAACACCACGCGGTATGGCCTGTCGTCGGGCAGTTCGGTGACGAGCATGTGGATCACCTTCACCACCCTGCCGCGCGCGTCGTCGAGCCACGACTTGTCGGTCCTGAGCTGCTTCACGCGCTCGAACTCGAAGTAGCCGCGCGGGTTGTCGGCGTCGGCCGCACGAAGGCCGTCGGTCATCGGTGGAATCCCGCCCGCGACGATCATCTGCATCGCCATGCTCGTTCCAGAGCGGGGGAGTCCTGACACGATCGTCGTGAAGTCGCGCATGCGTTCCGTCTATCGGCACGACTCGGGTAGTCTCTCGCGCCTATGGCACCGAACCCGCCGCGCACACTCGAAGTTCCGATCGATTCGCTTGAAGCCGCGCGCCTCGCGTCGCCGCTTGCGACCCGTCTCGAGCTCTGCCACGACCTCGCGAGCGAAGGCTGGACGCCGAAGGAAGACCTGATCCGCCGCGCCCGCGAGACGGTCGAAGGCACTTCCTGCACCCTCGTCGCCATGATCCGCCCCGAGTTCCCCGGATGCCGGCGCGTGCTCGATGTGGCGGCCTTCGCCACCACGCCGCGCCTCCTCGACCTCGCGAAGCGCGAGATTGAGATGAGCGCCCGCGCGGGCGCCCACTCGGTCGGATTCTCGCTGCTCACGCCCGACGGCTTCGTCGACATGGACGCGAACGCAGCGCTCATCGACTTCGCGCGCGGTTTCGGGCTCGTCGTCGCGTTCCTTCGCACCTTCGACCTCCTCGTCGACCGAGAGCGCGGCATGCGTGACCTCTCCGCGCTCGGCTTCACGCGGTTCATCACGGCGGGCGTCCTTGGCTGGGACGCGTCGGTCGCCACGCTCGGCGCGCGCATCGAGGTCGTCCGCCGCGATGTCGAGACCGCCGCGCGCGAGGCCGCGCGTCTCGGCCGCGCGCCGATAGAGGTGATCCCCGGCGGCGGCGTGCGCGCGGCGAATGCGGCCGCGTGGCTCGCGGTTTCTCCGCATCTCCACGCGTCTTGCCGCAGCGGCGGGGTGTTCAGCCGAGAGGAGCTTGCGAGTCTCGTGGGCGTGATGGGATCCGCTTGACCTGCGTATTACAAACGTTATACTCTGGTCATGAGCGCACTCAAGGTCACATCCATCGGCAACTCGCTCGGGATCATCATTCCGAAGGACCTCGCGGTTCGGCTGCGGCTCGCGAAGGGCGATGAACTTCATGTCGTCGAGACGCCGCGCGGAATCGAACTGACCCCATATGACCCGGCGTTGGAGGTCGAGTTGAAGGCCGGTCGCTCCGTCATGAAGCGCTATCGCAGCGCACTCAGGAAGCTCGCGAAATGAAGCGTTCGAATGATGGGCGGAAGACCAGCGCGCAGAAGACACCGAAGCCGTCGGGGAAGGCGAATCAGTCCTCGACCGCCGCTCCGCGGTCGACCTCGTTCGTCAGCCGATCCGCCGTCGAAGCGCTTCATCGCGAGTCGCTCGCCGAGCACGGTGGGCTGGATGGGATTCGGGACGAGGGGCTGTTGGAGTCGGCGCTGGCGCGGTGCGTGAACCGCGCCGCGTACGAGCCGGACTCGACCATCGCGCAGCTTGCCGCGGCATTGGCCTTCGGCTTGGCAAAGAACCATCCATTCAACGACGGAAACAAACGGATCGCATTGATCGCATCGTTCCTGTTCGTCGAGCTGAACGGATTCCGAGTCATCGCCACCGAGTCGGACGCGTACGACACGATATACGCTCTCGCCGCGGGCGAGATCGATGAGAGTCGGCTGTCGGAATGGTTCGAGCAGAACATGCGGCGGAAGCGCCGCTGATCCCCTCACTCGAACCGCAGGTGCTTCACGCTCTTCCCCGAGTCGCGCAGGTCGCGCAGCGCGTCGATCCCGAGCTCGAGGTGGAGCCCCACGAACTGCGCGGTGACGGCGCGGTCGCTCTCCGCGCTCTTCACGCCCTCGGGCGTCATCGGGTTGTCCGACACGAGGAGCAGCGCGCCCTTCGAGATACCGTTCGCGAAGCCGACGAGGAAGATCGTCGCCGTCTCCATGTCGATCGCGACCGCGCGGATCCTCCGCAGGTAGTCCTTCACGCTCTCGTCGTGCTCCCACACCCGGCGGTTCGTCGTGAAGACGGTGCCCGTGAAGTAGTCGCGCCCATGCTTGATGATCGCCTCGCTCACCGCGCGCTGCAGGCGGAACGACGGCAGCGCCGGCACCTCGGGCGGCATGTACTCGTTGCTGGTGCCCTCGCCGCGGATCGCGGCGATCGGCAGCACGAAGTCGCCGATCTTCGTCTTCTTCAGGCCGCCGCACTTCCCGAGGAAGAGCACGGCCTTCGGCGCGACCGCGGACAGGAGGTCCATCGTCGTCGCAGCCATGGCGCTTCCCATCCCGAACGAGAGGATCGTGATGTTCTCAGCGGTCGCCGACATCATCGGACGGTCGCGGCCGACCACGGGCACGCCGAAGCGCTCTGCGAACATCTCGACATAGTTCGAGAAGTTGACGAGCAGCATGTACTGGCCGAACTCCTCGAGCCTGCGGCCCGTGTAGCGGGGGAGCCAGTCGCGGACGATGTCCTCCTTCGTCTTCATGCGCGCAGCGTACCCGTGCCCCACGGGAAGGCGGCGGATCGTCTATCCTTCCTCTCCCCCAAACGAGGAAACCATGTCTGAGGAAACCATGTCCAAGGCAACGATCAAGACAGACAAGGGCGACATGCAGGTCGAGTTCTACGACGCAGACGCCCCGAACACCGTCAAGAACTTCCGCGACCTCGCCGCGAAGGGCTTCTACAACGGCCTGAAGTTCCACCGCGTGATCCCGAACTTCGTGATCCAGGGCGGCTGCCCGCAGGGGACAGGCACGGGCGGCCCGGGCTACAAGATCAAGTGCGAGACCTCGGGCGGCAACCAGCGCCATGACCGCGGCGTCCTCTCGATGGCGCACGCCGGCAAGGACACGGGCGGCTCGCAGTTCTTCATCTGCCACGGCCGCGAGAACACCGCGCACCTCGACCGCATGCACACCTGCTTCGGCAAGGTCGTGCAGGGCCTCGAGGTGATCGACAAGATCAAGGCCGGCGACAAGATCGTCGCGGTCGAGCTCGCCGACTGACGGCGCGCGGAGCGGATGCACGCGAGGTCACGCGAAGTCCCCGGAGGCACCATGGTCTCGATCACGATGCGATACGAGGGCGAACTCCGCTGCATTGCGGAGCACGGCCCCTCGAAGTCCACCATCACCACCGACGCGCCCATCGACAACCACGGCAAGGGCGAGGCATTCTCGCCGACCGATCTCATCGGCGCGGCGCTCGGGACCTGCATGATGACGATCATCGGGATCGTGGCGGCCCGCCACGGTCTCGAGGTCCGCGGCATGACGGCGCGCACCGAGAAGGTGATGACGGCCGAGGGCCCGCGCCGCATCAAGAGCCTGCGCACGGTGCTGACGATTCCGCTTCCTGCGGACCACCCGCAGCGGGCGATGCTTGAGAACGCGGCGCACACCTGCCCGGTGCACAAGAGCCTGCACCCGGACATCGACGCCGCGATCGAGTTCCTCTGGGCGGGCTGAGCGGTTTCCCCGGACATTCTGGAACCCGCCCGTGTCCGCAGCCGATAGAGCCTCGGCCTCGTGCGCGGCGGGGCGTCTGCGTCCGCACCCGCGCCCGGCCCCGCGTCCATGACCGCCGACATCACGGTGCTCATCCTCACGAAGAACGAGGAGGACAACCTCCCCAAGGCGCTTGCGAGCGTCAAGGGCTTCGCGCGGCGCGTGGTCGTCGTCGATTCCGGAAGCACGGACCGCACGCTCGAGATCGCGCGCGCGGCGGGGGCCGACGTCTACGAGCACGCGTGGCGCAACTACGCGGACCAGCTCAACTGGGGTCTCGACCACACGGCGATCGACACCACCTGGACATTCCGCCTCGATGCGGACGAGGAGGTCCTGCCCGAACTCGCCGAGGCGATCGGCGCGGGCGCCGGCGGTCTTGCGAGAGTGCCCGCCGAGGTTGACGGCATCGAGGTCGGGCGCCGCATGTACTTCCTCGGCCGCTGGATCCGCCACGGCGGCATGTACCCGCGGCACCACGTGCGAATCTTCCGCACGGGCCGCGTGCGCTGCGAACTGGCGCTGATGGACGAGCACATGGTGGTCCCCGGCCGCGTCGTGCGGTTCGCAGGCGACATCAAGGACGACAACACCAAGCCGCTGCGGTGGTGGATCGCCAAGCACAACTGGTATTCCGACCGCGAGGTCTTCGACCTCCTCGAGCGCGAGCGCGCGACGCAGCTTCCAGGTCTCGTCGAGGCGCGCCTCTTCGGAAGCCACGCCGAGCGCGTGCGCTGGCTCAAGCAGCATGTCTACGGGCGAGTGCCGCCTGCATGGCGCTCGTGGCTCTACTACCTCTACAGGTACTACCTGCTGCTCGGCTTCCTCGACGGGCCCGAGGGCCGCATCTACCATTTCCTCCAGGCATATTGGTATCGCTTCCTCTGCGACGCGAAGCTTCTCGAAGCCTCTCGTGACGCGCGGATCCGCGAGGAACTCCGCCGCGAGGTCGAGAAGAGCCTTTCCTGAGCGCGGAACCGCGTTGCGGGTGCGACATCTGTGCGGGTCGCGACGGCTCGGAGCATTGGAGCGGGCTTCCGATGCGGCGTTTGCGTGTCTTTGCAAGTAGACGGTTGCGCGCAGTGCCGTTGGAACCCATGTTGGCCGAGTCACGGGTAGCTCTTCCCGCGATACGACGTCCAAACGTCGTCCGAGCGAGGCGCACACGGAAGGGCCAACTGCATGGGCGAAGAGCCGCACCGAAACCCCGCTCGCTCCCAACCTCGACCGACGGAGGCGGTGCAGAGGGCGTTCGTGACGCATGGAAAGCGGGCGCCCATGCCCGTCGTGCGCGAGGGGGCGGCGCGGGTGATCCCGCGCACCGCGCTTCTTGAGGGAAACGAAGTGCCGAATCTCCGTCGCGGCGGCATGGTCAGGGGTCCTCGGGTGGGCCAGTCCTTCGAAGGTTGGACGCCGAGTTTCGAGTCGCCGGCCGGCTTCGTGGCGTGAGTCCCGGCTTCCCGAATCGCCATCTCTCCACACGCCGAGGAAAACCCGAGCGCCGCGACGCGCATCGTTGCGCCGTACCCCTTTGTTGCCGCAAACAGCGCGCATGTCCGCCACTGCGCGGACATGCATGTTTCTTTCAAGAAGAAACGTCTTTGCTTGGAGCAAAACTTTGGGGTGGACGCTCACTGGAGGCCGATCGCCAGGATGTCGACTCTACGATGGGACGGATGCGTGAGCGGATGGCACCTCGCGTCAGTTTGACGCGGGAAAGGCGGGCAGCGCCCGTTGAGCCCTGTCGAGGGCTCGGGCGTCTCAAGCGCTTGCCGAGGAGGGCCTCATGGACGCCCATGCGTTCGATGTGCGTGACCAAGACCGAATGCAGTTGCTGCTCGACGGCAGCGCCATGTCGGCGTGGGAGTTGCTCCGCCGCTTCGGCGGGCCGCTCTCCGCGGGACGGGTCGCTGTCTATCTCGGTCTCGACGAAGCCGAGGCGCGGCGTGCGCTCCAGCGGCTCGCAGAAGCAGGGCTGGTCGAGATTCTTGCCCCGCGCGGACGGCGACGGCAGACGGTCTTCGCGCATCGCGGTGGCTCGATCGTGGTGCGCTACCAGGCGGGGGATGCGGGCGATCTGCAGCTGCTCGAACAGTGGAGGGAGCGGGCCCGCGACTCCGTCGCCTGGGTCGGACGCGGGGGGCGGCAGGGCGGCTCGGCCCAAGGCGTGTCGCGGTCGCTTCGCCTCCGCATGCACCTGACGGAGCGCGATGCGGAGGAGCTCGCCGCACGCATCGACGACCTGAGCGCCTTCCTGCAGCTCATCGAGTCGAAGTACCGAGGCGAGCACGCGCTCGAGCACTTCCGCTGCAACCATGCGCTCGAACTCGAGATCGGGCCGCTTCAGCCGCCGTTGGCGGCCGCGCCGAGCGTGACGGTTGCCGCGATCGATGGCGCCGATTCTGCGGTGCCGCCCGACGGAGAGCGGGGCGGGGCCTCGCTCTCGGCGCGCGAGCGCGACGTCGCCGTGGGAATCGTGGCTGGCCGCGCGCGCTCCGAGATCGCCGCTCGCCTCGGCATCACGCCGAGCACGGTCGCGACGCTGACGAAGCGGCTCTACCGCAAGCTCGGCGTCCACAGCCGCGCCGAGCTGACGCAGCGGCTTGTGGGGCGGTGAGCACGGTGATGCGGGGCGACCCGCACGCACCGCACCATGACGATCCATCACCGGGCGCCGCGCTGGCACGGGCCCCAGCCTGCGAGAAGCAAGGTGAGGTCTGAGCCGTCGACCGTTCCATCACGGTCGAGATCGCTCGCCCCTCCCTGGCCCCAGGCGCCGAGGAGCACCGTGAGGTCGTGGGCATCCACGATGCCATCGCCGTCGATGTCGCCGACGCATGCGAGCACGCCCTCGCAGTCGGGAAAGAGCTCCACGGAGTCTGTCGCCGACAGCCCCGAGGAGTCCGTCACGGTCAGCGTGATCCGATACCAGAACGATGCGTTGGGTACACATCCGATCGGCGAGATGCTCGTCTCGGCCACGCAGTTCGCGATGGGCGGCTCGGGATGGTTGTGGCTGTCGTGGTAGAGCGCCGTCATCCACGAGCACTCGAGCCCCTCCGCACCATCGTTCTCATCGTCGATCTCGGCACGAAGGACGAAGGTGGTGGGCGCATCCATCGGGTAGAGCTGACCATCGTCGATCGACACGATCCGCGCCGTCGGCGGGGCATCGTTGACGCCAATGCGAACCGACTTGCTCGCGGATGCGCCGCCGGGATCGCGTGCCGTTACGGTGGCGGTACGCCCCTGCGCCGACTTCGCGTGGTAGGTGTGGCTGACGAGCGGACCGCCCGAGAGCGTCGTGCCGTCGCCGAAGTCCCAGTCGAAGACGAGCGTCGCGCCCTCGGGATCGATCGAGGCCGAGGCATCGAACTCCACGGTCAGAGGCGATGGCCCGAAGGGCGTCGTCGTCGTCAGGGTCACCACTGGAGGCTGCGAGCCGTTCGGGAGGTATCGGTAGCGCGCGATGTGGTCCCAGCGCACGACATAGAGGGCCTCGTTCACGGTGTCGGCGAACATTCCGACCAGATTGGTCAATCCACCATCGAACTGGCCGACGCTTGTGACCTTGAACTCGCATCGGCAGGCATCGGGCGGACTTCCGCACGAACTCACCTTCTCGATGCTCGCCGCGATGAGCCAGAGGCTGACGAAGTCACCGAAGATCATCCTTCCGCGCCACGCCGGGGGCCACGAGGGGAAGTTGAGGATCGGGCCGGCAATTGCGCAGTAGCCCGCGAACTGGAATCCCGTGGCACCGTCCGACGAGCCGACGGGAACCGCGCGGGCGCTTCCTGCCGCAGAGAAGCCCGGCGTTCGCGAGGCCGCGGGCGGGTGTCGCCAGTCGATCGCAGGCCGATGATGCGTGAAGGTCGGGATCGAGTCGGGCACATCGGGGCTGCCGAGACCCTCGAGCCACATGGCGTCGATGTTGGGGCCATCTGCGTTGGACGGACGGACGCGTACCGTATGCGTGCCCGGAGGAAGCGCGATGGGCTCGGTGGTCGCGATGCGCCAGTCACTTGCTGCGCCTGTCGAGGGGAATGCCAGCCCCGATGCGACCACGGCGCCGTTGACGAGGATGTCCAGTGGCAGGTTGGCCGCCTCCTGGTTCGAGTAGCGAAAGGAGATCGGATAGTTGCCTGCCGCGGGAGCGGTCACGGTCCACTCGATCCAGCTCGGCGCGCCCGCGCCGAGATCGCGGAAGCCAGTGCCCGTGAAGCCGAGGACGCTCGACTGCACCGGCGCATTGCCCGCCGCCGCACTCTCGGCTTGGGAAACAGCGCATCCGCGCACGAAGCGCGGCGGGGACTTCGAGTCCTGCCGCAGCAGGTCGCGGAAGGGGATGGGCGGGCAGCCCTCGGTCGCGGCGTCCGGGTTCGCGAGCGCGGAAGCCGCGTACTCGGGAGTCGGCTCAAGGCCCTCGAAGAGGGGCCAGCCTAGGTTCAGGCCGGCGCCTGTCACGATCGATATCTCCTCCCAGGTCACCCACCCCACGTCGCCGACGATCAGCGTGCCCGGATTCGCTGCGGCGGGGTCGTGTTCACCCGTGTCAGGCATCATGGTCATGCGGTAGGGATTGCGAAGTCCGAGGGCGAAGACGCGGCTCTTCGCAGCGCGGGGGTTCGCGGGGTCGTACCACGGATTGCTTGGCACGCCGTTCCCCGTCGCGGGATCGATGCGGAGGATCTTGCCGCAGAGCGTGTCGACGAGCTGAGCGCGGTACGACCCCACGTTCTCGCGCGCGGTGATGATGCCGTCCTGGAGAGCCTGGTCGACGTAGCCTCCCGATACCTGGCCGCCGAGGTCGACCGTGATGTAGCTCGCGGAGTCGCCCGTCGCGACGAGCAGCGTCCCATCCTGCCCGAAGAGCAGGCTCCCGACGCCATGCGACTGGTGGAGGATCGGAATCCCCGTCGAGACAGACTCGCCGAGCAGGACGAGCCGCGAGGCGGGGATCGCCTTCGTGTGATCGAGTCCCGCGTCGAGCGTGTAGCGGGTGATGCGGCCGATGGTCGCCGCGAAGTACTCGTCGGCATTCGGGTTGTACTCGGGCGAGCCCGCGAAACGCAAATGGTGGCGGTCGACCACGTAGAGGAGATAGATGTGCGGCGACGTCGGGAAGTTCGGGTCGACCGCGAGGCCGAGAAGGCCGAAGTCGCGCCACGATCCGACTTCATCTCGGATGTCGATGACGGGATCGGGAAGCCGCACACCCGAGGCGCTCATCATCCAGACGCGTCCCCCGCGCTCCCACGCGAGCAGACGCCCGTCAGGGAGGTTGGTCACGCCCACGGCCTCCGAGAAGGTGCCGCCAATCGAATCGACCACGAAGCCGCCTGGGGGCGCCGCCTCCGTTGGTGCAGCGGAGGAGAGCAGTATCGCCGACGCGAACGCCATCGCCGGCAGGCACAGAGCGAGGAATGATCGATCTTGCATCCCCTCACCCTATCGATGCGGGTCTGTCAAACCAACCCCCATCTGCGTGAGAGGTGCAGGTTGACGGAAGCAAACCGCCGTTTGGCGCGCGGGCGCTGCGCAAGGCGGCAATCGCCCGCGACGAATCCCTAAGATGGCGCGCCCCGTGCCGGGGCTTGAATGAGGAATCTTCCCATGACCACTGCCCGCCCCTCGATCGCCGCCGTGCTTGCTCTCGGACTCTGCGCTTCCCCCTGCTTTGGTTTCTTCCTCCCCATCGTTCCGCCCGATGCGAAGCCGATGGTGCCGCGTGCCACGCTCTTCGGGAACCCCGAGCGCGCGGCCGTGACCATCAGCCCCGACGGAACGCGCATCGCCTATCTGGCGCCGCGCGAGGGAGTCCTCAACGTGTGGGTCGCGCCCGTCGACGACCTTTCCGCGGCGAAGCCGATCACCGCCGACGCGCACCGCGGCGTCCGCATCTATGAGTGGCTTCCGAGCGGCACGCATGTCCTCTACATGAAGGACTCCGGCGGCGACGAGAACTACCGCGTCTACTCGGTCGACGTCGCGTCGGGGAAGGAACTCGACCTGACGCCGTTCGAGGGTTCGACCGCTTCGATCGAGCACCTGAGCAGGGACTACCCCGACTCTGTGGCGATCGCGGTCAACAACCGCGACCCGCAGCACTTCGACATCCACCTCGTGAACGCGATCACGGGCGAGCGCAGCGTGGCGTTCGAGAACCCGCGCTTCGCAAGCATGGTCGTCGACGACGCCATGAAGGTGCGTCTCGTCGCCGAGCCGCAGCCCGATGGCTCGACAGAGTGGCTGCGCGTGGTCGATGGCGCCGATGGCGCGAAGGCGTTCGAGCCCTTCGCGTCCGTCCCCTACGAGGACGCGCTCACGACCGCCTTCCAGGGGATCGACCGCTCGGGGAAGCGTGTCTTTGCGATCGACTCGCGCGGGCGCGACACGTCTGCGCTCTTCGCCACCGACATCGCGACGGGTGCGAGCGAACTCATCCACGCGGGCACACGCGCCGACATCGCTGGCGCGATGGTGAACCCGATCGACAGCACCGTGGAGGCGGTCGTCGTCAACTTCCTGCGCCCGGAGCGCACCGTGCTCTCGCAGGCGGTCGCCAAGGACCTCGCCTATCTCGATACGCTCGAGCGCGGCGTTGTCTCGGTCGTGAGCCGCTCCTTCGACGACACGAAGTGGATCGCCTCGATCCGCCGAGACGACGGCCCTGTGAGCTACTACCTGCACGACCGCGCCGCGGGCAAGGCGACGCGGCTCTTCACAAGCGACGCGAAGCTCGAGGCGCTTGCGCGCGAAGGCGGCTCGTTCTCGCCTATGCACGGGGTCGAGATCGCCGCGCGCGACGGACTCGTGCTTCCGTCCTACCTCACGCTTCCGCCGTGGAGCGATTCCGACGGAGACGGGCGCCCAGAGTCCGCGCTGCCGATGGTGCTCCTCGTCCACGGCGGCCCGTGGGCCCGCGATTCGTGGGGGTTCAACCCGTACCACCAGTGGCTTGCAAACCGCGGCTACGCGGTCTTGTCCGTCAACTTCCGCGGCTCGACGGGCTTCGGCAAGGCGTTCGTCAACAAGGGCGACGGCCAGTGGGCCGACGCGATGCACGACGACCTCGTCGATTCGGTCGAGTGGGCCGTGACGAACGGCGTCGCGCGGCGTGAGCAGGTCGCGATCATGGGCGGGAGCTATGGCGGCTATGCGGCACTCGCGGGCGTGACCTTCACGCCCGACCTCTTCGCGGCGAGCGTGGCGATCGTCGCGCCGTCGAACCTCATCACGCTCCTCGAGTCGGTCCCCGCCTACTGGGCGCCCATGACCGAGATGTTCGCGAAGCGCGTCGCAGACAAGCGCACGCCCGAGGGGCGCCGCCGGCTGCGCGACATGTCGCCGCTCACCCATGTCGACGAGATCAAGAAGCCGCTTCTCGTTGGACAAGGCGCGAACGATCCGCGCGTGAAGCGTCAGGAGAGCGACCAGATCGTCCGAGCGATGGAGGCGAAGAATCTCCCCGTGACCTATGTCCTCTTCCCCGACGAAGGCCACGGCTTCGCCAAGCCTGAGAACAACATCGCCTTCAACGCGGTGGTCGAGGCCTTCCTCGCCAAGCACATCGGCGGCCGCGCGGAGCCGTTGACCGACGAACTCGGCAAGTCGTCCGCGATGATCGTGCGCAAGGGCGAGCTCGATCTCCCCGTCGAGGAGACGCCGTGGTCGAAGGTCGAGGCGCTCGATGCGCCCGTCGAGATTCCCGCCGTCTCCTACGAGAGCCTCACCGAGGGCCAGCGCGCGCTTGTCGACCAGGCGCTGGCGCAACTGGCGGAGGTGCCCGCCGAGGCGCTGCCGCAGGTGCTCGCGCAGCTCGAGGCGGGCGCCAAGATGGCGCCCGAGGAGCAGCGGCCGGCCCTCCACCACCTGATCGGCCGCGTGCGCGAGAAGATGGCGGGGAAGTGATCCCGATCTCTGCGTACCATCCGCGCCCCGCCGCCTGACGCACGCGGGTCCACGGAGGTATCGATGCAGGAACAGGACGCGACGGGTGTCGGTGCCGTGAGCGCGCTTGCGGAGCGGATCGTCACGCGGCGGTGGTTCCGCTTTGCGGTGGTCGGGGCGATCGTCCTTGGCGGCGTCGTGGTCGGGCTCGAAGCCGTGCCCGCCGTGGCGGAGCGGCATGCCGCGATCCTCGACTGGATCGACGACGCGGTGGTCGCCCTCTTCGTCATCGAGGCGCTCCTCAAGATCGTCGCCGCGGGCACGCGGCCGATGCGCTACTTCGGCGACCCGTGGAACCTGTTCGACTTCACGGTCACGGTCGTGTGCGTACTGCCGCTCGAGGGGCAGTTCGCGCAGGTGCTGCGCCTTGCGCGCGTGGTGCGCAGCCTGCGGCTCGTGCGCGCGCTCCCGAGGCTCCAGCTCCTCGTCGACGCGCTGCTTCGCAGCCTCCCGAGCTTCGGCTGGATCCTCGCGCTTCTCGTCCTTCTCCTCTATGTCTACAGCGTGATGGGCTTCGCCCTCTTCGGCGAGAACGACCCCGTGCGGTTCGGCAACCTCTGGAAGAGCATGCTGACGATGTTCGGCATACTCACGCTCGAGGGGTGGATCGACAACATGCAGGACCAGATCGTCGGCATCTCGCCCGATGCCGGGGGCGGAGCGCAGCCTTCTCCTCGGGCGGCGCCCGTCTTCTTCGTCAGCTTCATCCTGATGGGCACCATGGTGTTCCTCAATCTCCTCGTGGGCGTGATCGTGAACAGCCTGAGCGAGGGCGCGGCGGAGCAGGAGCGCGCCGCGCAGGAGGAGGACAAGAAGACTGCCGGTGGAGAAGGCGCGGCGGGAAGATCCGTCCTCCCGAGCCTGCAGTCGCCCGACGCGGGTGACCCCGCGCATGCGCCGCTCCTCGCAGAGCGGCTGGCGCGGCTCGAGGCGAGGCTCGACGAGGCGCTCGCGGAACTGAAGCGCATTCGCGGAAGCGATCCGAAGGACGGATGACGCCGCCGCTGCCTGACACGGCCTTTACAATCGCGCCATGATCGTGCAGATCCTCGGCGGCATCGGCATCTTCCTCTTCGGAATGGTGCTGATGACCGATGGCCTGAAGGCGCTCGCTGGCGATGCGCTGCGGCGGATCCTCACGCGTCATGTCGCTTCCGCGCGTGCGGGCGTCGTGTGGGGCGCGGGGCTGACTGCGCTCGTCCAGTCGTCGACGGCGACGACGCTGGCGACGGTCGGATTCGTGAGCGCGGGAATGCTCACCTTCACGCAGGCGATCGGGGTCGTCTTCGGTGCGAACCTCGGAACGACGAGCACGGGCTGGATCGTGTCGCAGCTCGGGTTCAAGGTCTCGCTCGGCGAACTCGCGCCGCCGCTTGTGCTTCTTGGCGCTGCGCTGCGGCTTCTCTTCAAGGGCCGCGCTGCGCACGCGGGCACGGCGGTCGCGGGCTTCGCGCTTCTCTTCCTCGGAATCGACTTTCTCCAGGACGGCATGGCCGCGTTCTCCGCGCAGCTCGACACGGACAGCCTGCCCGGCGCGGGCGGAAACGGCTCGCTCGGCTCCCGGCTGCTCCTCGTCGGGGTCGGATGCGTGGTGACGGTGATCACGCAGTCCTCGAGCGCGACCATGACGGCGACGCTCGCTGCGGTCGCGTCGGGTGCGATCGGGCTCGAACAGGCCGCCGCGCTGGTGATCGGGCAGAACATCGGCACGACGCCGACCGCGGTCGCCGCCACGATCGGTGCGCCGACGGCTGCCAAGCGCACGGCGCTGGTCCATGTCGGCTTCAATGTGTTCACGGCGGGCGTGGCGCTCCTGATCTTCCCGTGGCTGCTCGCGGGATGCGAGTGGACGGGAGCGCGGTTCGGGACCCACGACGCACCGACCATCCTTGCGCTCTTCCACACCTTCTTCAACGCGCTCGGGGTCGCGATCCTCCTGCCGCTGGCCCCGCAGCTGGCACGGCTCATCGAGCGGATCGTGCCCGAGCGCGGCTCGCGCGCCACGCGGCATCTCGGCATCGCGGTCGCCCGCATCGGCCCCGTCGCCACGGAAGCCTCGCGCCGCGCCATGGTCGATGTGCTGGTCGAGGTCGCGAGGTCGGCCGAGGACGCCGTGCGCGGGGAAGCGCCGCATGGACGCAGGCGCGCGGCGCTCGACGAGGCGTCGATCGCCCGTGCGGAGGTGGTGCGCTTTGTCCATGAGGTCGGGCGAAACGAGCAGGGCAAGACCGAGGGCGCGACGCAGCAGGCCGTTCTCCACGCAGCCGACCACATCGAGCGCGCGATCGCCGCCCTGCGCGCGCCCGTGAAGGGCGCGAGCCTTGCAGAAGGCGACCCCGGGCTTGTCGCGCTGG
>QLAH01000230.1_pt1 | contig 41033 bp, 39 predicted proteins | sample 4693081 | NCBI WGS metagenome assembly QLAH01 (sample SAMN09425401, study PRJNA476045) | Lake water metagenome, whole genome shotgun sequencing project. | reverse complement strand
CTGAGTCATGGGGAGGGTCTGGCTAAGGTTGTGGTAATCCCTAGCTCACCTCCCTATTCCTCCCTCTGTCAACCCTCTGCCGCACAGGCTTTCAGCCCCTCACCTCAAGTTTTGTCCCTGTACCGTGACCCCACCCATGCCTTCGGTGCGCTGTGCGGTCCACTTTAGTCCCATATTCTGTGCCTCCATCAACGCATACACCCGTTCCTCAACGGTATTGCCAACGTGGGGCACGGTATAGGGATCATCCGTCATGAGCATTTTAGTGAAGGTCGCAAACTTGGCCCCAGACCAGTCTTTCACGTTGCCAGAAATAAGCTCGCCATAGGCTTGATCGACCAAGTTGCTAACCTTTTGGGCAAAGTCATGGCAGCGTTGGGTATCGTTGCCTTTGGGAATGCCACCATGGGGAAAATCCTTATCAAGCTGACGCTGCACCAGCGGGTTCGCCTGGATCGACGATGGGGACATCGACAACGTCACCGCAGGCGTTAGGGGACGGGGGGTGGAGGGACTTTCCCCTGGCGCAAAAATGGCGAAAGATGGGGCAGGCTGGGCTGAAACAGGAGGCACTGTGGCCACTGTCGTTTGGGGAGGCACATCAACAACGGCTGGGGCAAAGGGCCGGGGGGCAAAGCCACCGATTAACTCACTAGCTTGGGATTGAGCTTTGGCATGAACCTGAATTGGCAGACGGGGGTGGTAGGACATAGGCCGTGTAGTACAACAGAATTGTGGGCGCATCAAGATAGGGGCTACACCCAGCCCTTTACTTCTGCATCGGTGAGGGGGCGTTCGAGTTTGAGGTATTCGCTGCGGGCGGCTTGCAGCAGGTGTTCCATGGCGATGGGTTGGTCGGCATCGGCGGCGAGGAAGGCGGCGTTGAGGGCAATGTTGCGGATGTTGCCGCCAGGGACATTGAGGCGTCCGAGTTTGGCAAAATCCAAGTCAGCCTGGGGCGCTTGGGAGGGGAAGCTGCGCCGCCAAATTTCGGCCCGTTGGGCCACGTCGGGGAAGGGAAACTGCACCACGAAGCGAATCCGGCGCAGGAAGGCTTGGTCGAGGGAGGCTTTGAGGTTGGTGGTGAGGATGGCCAAGCCTCGGTAGGCTTCCATGCGTTGCAGCAGGTAGCTCACCTCTAGGTTGGCGTGGCGGTCGTGGGAGTCTTTGACTTCGGTGCGTTTGCCAAAGAGGGCGTCGGCTTCGTCAAACAGCAGCACCACCCCGCTGCCCTCGGCGGCATCGAACACGCGGCGCAGGTTTTTCTCGGTTTCGCCGATGTATTTACTCACCACGGCACTGAGGTCGATGCGGTAAACGTCCAAATCTAGCGCATGGCCCAAAATTTCGGCGGAGAGGGTTTTGCCCGTGCCGCTGGCTCCGGCAAATAGGGCGCTAATCCCCAGTCCTCGCTGTCCCTTGTCGGCAAAGCCCCACTGTTCATAGACCTTGGCCCGCTGGCGCACATGGGTGGCCACTTCCTTGAGGATGGCCATTTCCCGGTCGGGTAGCACCAGATCTTCCCAGGTGGCGGCGGGCTGGATGCGCTGGGCGAGGGCATCCAGTTGGGGGCGGGCCTGGGTGCGGCAGGCTTGCCAGAGGGCCGTTGCCAGGTCGGTGTCTGGGCTGCCCTGGGCGGTGTGGCAGACGGTTTCGATGGCGTCGCGGCTGAGGTTGAAGTGGGATACCAGGGTGTCTAAATGACCATTGAGGGTAGTGACGTTTTCTCCCAACTGATCCACCCAAATCTGGCGCTGTTCCTGGGGCGAGGGCAGGGGCACCTCCTGGGCTACCTGGGGCCGATGGCTGGGAGCACGGCGATCTGGGGCGGTGAGGATCAGCGGTGCCGCAAGGCCATCGATGAAGTCGGTGATAGCCCATTCTCGCTCTGGGCCAAGGGATTCGGTGCCGCAGGGGATCATTAGCACCCGGTGGTTTAGGTGCCACTCCCGTTCCCACAGGTCGCGCAGGAGATGGCCTTGGGCGGAGTCGGGGGGGAGGGTGGTTGCGGCCAAAGTCCACACTTCTAGATCCAACAGGTCGCAGAGGGTGAGGGCTACGGCGGATAAACTGGCCTGGTCGCGCCCCCACAGATGAATCAGGGGCAGGGCGCGATGGGCCTGGGAGGCCGATATCCAGGTTTGGGCGAGGGGAATGGCTAGGGTGCGGTACCCCTCGCTGGTGGAGCCTGGGAACAGGCGCTTAGCCCCCAGACTGAGGAGTCGTTCGTGGAGGGAGTGGTGCCCCATCAGGCGGTGCAAAATCTGCTCATCCAGGCGCAGCGGGCTGTCTACGAGGGCATTGCCGGGGCCAAGTTCCACAATGCGCCAACGACGCAGAGGGGCATCGGGGGGCAGGGCCGTCCAGTGGGCATCGGGGTTGAGGGCGAGGGCCAAACTCCAGGTGGGGTAAGGACGATGGGGGGGCACCGCCGTACAGAGGGCAGGCCATTGGGGATCTAATTCCATACCCAGGCAGAGCAACACCACCTGGCGCTCGAAGGAGGAAAGGCCCAGACTGTGGCAGAGGTGATCGAGGGTGGGGGAGTGGGGAGTGGGGAGTGGGGAGTGGGGAGTGGGGTGGGGTGGGTCGTCAGGGGCAAGAACCTGGAGGCGATGGCGTAGGCCGGCTACTTCACCCTGGAGGGCCTGGTAGTTCGTGAGGGGCTCCCCCAGGGCGACGGAGTTGGATAAGGGACTGGTGTGGGCAGGGGAAGTCATGGGGAAGGATCTATCTATCATGGGTTAGCGTCTGTGCTAGACGAGGCATAGGCCTGTCGGATTTGCCTTGCCCGCTGCAAAAGCTGGAGTAGGTTCTTGGTGGTTTCGTCCTGCACGGTGCCATACTCGGCAATTTCCGCCCGCAGAGAGGCTACCTGTTCCGATAGCCCCTGTTCGCGGCTCATGACCACTAGGGCCATATCCTCAAACAGCGTGGCCAGTTCTCCCAGTTCGTCGGGGCGGCGGGCCACGGCGGCCAGGTCGTCCGAAGGATACTGGTTCTGCTTCACTTCATTGGCGGTTTGGGAGAGGCGCTGAATGGGACGAGTCAGCCAGCGGGAAAGCAGCCCACTGAGCAGGGTTACCGCCCCAGTAATGGCCAACCCCCACCACAGGGTGCGGCGGGCATTTTGGTAAATTTCCCCGGCAAAGTCCGCCTCCGGTACCGTTACCACCATCAGCCAGTTGAGGTTGTCGTGGCGGAATGGGCGAATTTCGACCCAGTGGCGTTGACCGTTCAGCATCATCAAAATCGACTTTTGGGCCTCAGGGTTAGCTAATTCTGCCGCATTTTGATCTAAATACTGGGCTGTAGCCCGGATCACGGGGTCTGAGCTATCGAGGGATTGGATTTGCACCATCTGCCCCGTCTTATCTGGCCCAAAGGGGAGCCCCTGGGACACGGCTACCAGTTCCCCCCGGCTGTCGGGGGCCAGATCGAGGATGAAGGCCTTACCGTTCTCGCTCACGTCTAGGCTACTGAGGAATTCGCTGAGGGACTCGAGATAAATATCCACGGCGACCACCCCCGACACCTCGCCCCCTACCGCTGATAATGGAGTTGCCCGCGTCAGGGTTAAGTCAGGCGGATTGGTGGAATAGTAGACCTCTGTCCACAGGCTTTGCTGGCGGGCTTGGGCTTGCTGATACCAAGGTCGCTGGCGCAGATCGTAGGGTTCCATCGTGGGTTCGCCCACCACTTGCCCCTGCTCATTCACGGTCGAAACGCGGCGACGGTCTCCGGTGGAGGCATCCCGGCGGAGATAGCGAAAGGTACCATTGGGCAGCCGCCCCATCAGCACAAAATCGCCGCTTTGGTCACCGTAATACACGGAATCCACCAGGCTAGAATACTGGATCAAATGCCATAGATACTGACGCATCCGCTCCGGGTCATCGGCCCGCAGTCCGCCAGAGGCCATTTCCATCCGCACCAGTTCAGCCAATTGAGCGGTGTGGGTGATGTGATTTTCTAGGCGCTGATCGATGCGATTAGTGACCTCGGTATTGATGGTGTTAATCAACTTAGCCACCGCCGCCCGACTGGTATAGAAGGCCAAGGTTCCGGTCAAGCCAATCCCCATCACCAAGGGCACCAGCATCATCAGGGGCAAAGTCCACCGAATCGACAGCCAACGTTTTACCGTCGGTTGAGGTGAGGGGGGGTGGGGAGACGGGGTTACAACGCTCGATGCCATAGGATCATGTCCTCCGCTGATGGGCTGAGAGTAGGGGTGGCACTGAAAAACTTGGGCTAGGGAATCTGTACGGTGAATTGCCCTGGGTTGAGGATTGAAATGACCCCGGCCCACGCACACATGCATTTGCTGCTGTTGTTTAAAGCGGGAAAGATCCCCAGTAGCACCGTGGGCGATCCTGGTGCCCAGGGGGCCACCGTCACCGGAATGCAGGGCATGGGGGTGAGGACGCCGAGGGCCGCCGCCGTTGCCGCCACCACGGTGGGATTAGCTAAGGAAGTACACATACCGAAGGGCAAGATATTGGCCATTGGAGCAAAGTCCATAATGCTCGCGGCCAAGGGGCCCCCGGCTAGGGTCGGTGGCCCCTTGGGAATTACCATTAACGAGCTGGGGGCCATCCCAAAGGAGCATTGCAATGTCGCTCCCATTACCACCTGCATTCCCATATTTCCAATTCCCTCAATCCCTAGTTCTCAATTGCCAATGGCCTAATTTTCAAGCCCCATTTCCCAAGCCCTAATTCCCCCGTGGCAGGTCTTAATGCCTCAGTTGATTTTCACCATCCCCCCTTGGATTTTCGTCATGGCACTGCCTTGAATATCCACCATGGAGCCCTGCACTTTGGCTGGCCCGGTGGCTGTCACCGTTACCTTCATACCACTAATCTCAATGCCCGACTGGCTGATTTTGATGGAATTACCGCCCACTTTTAGGGTGATATTTTGGGTTCCGGTGAGGGTAATATTGCCGCCTTTAATATCAATATTTCGGCTTGTACCGCTGGTACCCGATTGAATCGTGATATCTCCGGTGGAGGTGAGTTCTACTTTTTTGCTACCGTTGTCGTCTAGGCGCAGAAAATGGCCCCCGGTGCTTTTGATTTCGATCTTTTTGTTTTGGTCGTCTAATCGGGCCTGGTGTCCGGCGGAGGTCTTTAGTTCAACAAATTTATCGGTGTCGTTGAGGTGCAGTTTGTGGGCACCCACGGTTTCTAGGTAGGCTCCTTTTTTGCTGCTGCCCTTGTCTTCTTCCACAAATTGCAGCTTATGGCCCACGCGGGTTTTGAGGGTACGCAAACGAACTTTGCCGTCGGCCACATCATTTTCGACGGTTTCCGGTGGCGCATCCTTGCCATTCCACACGCCGCCCAGCACATAGGGCCGATGGATGTCGCCATGCTCGAAGGCTACCAGCACCTCGTCGTTGATTTCCGGTAGGCAGTCTAGCCCCCGGTTAGCCCCAGCCCCCACCGAAACCACCCTAGCCCAGTTGCTCATGTGTTCTTCGGTCAGGGTCGGAAACTTGACCCGCACCCGGCCCCAGCCCTTGGGGTCTTTGTTGTCGGCCACAATGCCAATCAGGCAAGTTTGCCCTGGCTGAAGCTGGCTAGGCGGCGAGAGAAGCTGGAGTAAACTGCCCCCCCGCAGACCCCGCACGCTAAATTCTGTGGTGTAGACCCGTTCAAAAAACAGGTGGCGGGTTTCGGTGACATAGTAGTCGCCGCTGTACTTATCCATGTTGGTCAGCTTCACCACCTTACCGGGCCGAATTTGAGGATTACCCTCACTGCGGGCATCGGCCTGGATAAACTCGCCCCCGACTTCGCCGTAGAGCGCCCCTGCCAAGGTCGTCGCTTCCGCCGCCTGGGACATCACCTGATCCACCACCACCAGCTTAGGACTACCCGGTTTGCCGTTGAACTTAGTTTTATCGGTACCTGTACCCTGGTCGGTGCTGGTGATCACAGCGCTGCGACTGGTGCTAGTGGCGACAATGGCCTCCTTTTTGCTGTAGTCCCAGCCCCGCACTTCTACGCTATCCACCTGTTCGGCACTGCTCACCTGCACCCGAAAGCTGTGCAACTCCTTCAGCCATTCCAGGCTGAGGCTGCCGTCCTGCTTGGGCTTGCGAAAGTTGAGCTTGCCATCCTGCACAAATAGTTCGTAGCCGTGGCGGGCCGCCCGTGATCGCAGAAATTCCATATTGGTCTGGTTTTCCTGGAAGATATAGCCGCTACTGCCGCCAATGTCGCCATAGCCGTAGGGGCCGCCCGTATCTTCCACCGTGCCCGTGGATAGGCCCACCTCTCCGGCGATCTGCTTCACAATGTCGGTATCGGTCTTGTTTTGAAAGGAACGGCTCTGTCGCCCCCGGTGCAGCCGATGGGAGGCATCGTAGCCCCGCACAATAATCGGCGCTTGGGCATCGCGGGTAAACTGGGTTTCGATGGCGGTGATCTCCCCCTTCAGCAGCACCGCTTCCGCCGCATCGTCAAATTCGGTATCTTCGGTGGTACTAGAGATAAACCCCAACTCCACCGCTTTGCCAATGGCGAATAAATCCCGGTGTTTCCAAACCGTATCGGCTGCGGCCCCAGGGCGATAGTCGTTGCGTAACACTAGGGTAAACATCCCCGGCAGGTGCAGGCTTTCTTCCACCGAAATTTGCAGAATATCCTCGATTACCGCCGCCCCCACGGCCTGACCATCGACCTTGAGAATGGGTTTGGCAATGTAGGAAATCGCGGGCATGGGCTAGGAGGAGATAGCAATAAGGATGCAGAGCTTCTCCTCAGGGTAGGCGGTAGGGGTGGCGGTGGGTATTCCACTAAGGTCGAGTGTTGGGCCAAGGGCTAGGGGTAACTCAGTGGTCTGTAGGAACTTGCATAGGGCTAAGGTGAACCTGGCCCAGGTAGGCTTGCCCTTCTTCCGTTAACATCATTTCAGCAAACTTGGGGCCAATGGGGGGCAGACGGTTATCCCGACGATAGACCACCGCCAAGGGGTAGGCCAGGGGGTAGGCCGACTGGCTTAGGGTGGCCGGATCAACCCGGTACACGCCCTTGGTGCGGCAGAGATCCACATCGGGGTGAATGGGTTGTCCAGAGGCATTGCGGAGAGGCTGTATAGCCCGACGACGTGAAGCCCCCAGGGCCAAGGGATAGACGGCGCATTGCCCGCCCATGGAACTCAGGGGGGTAATGCCCAAACTCCCCACCCCGGCAGACTCAAAGTCGTTGATAATACTCCGCAGCATGGGAATGGGAGGCAGACCCACCGGGGAGGCCGTAGACACTGGGGCACCGGAGGTCGCCGCTTCGGCCAACAGGAAATGATCGATAGCGGCCAGGGTGGTGGGGCTAGGGTTAAGATACAGTTCCAGCGGTAGGCTTAGACCGGGCTGAATTTGGTTCCAGGCGGTGATGTCCCCCTGGTAGAGATCCTGCACGTGGGTCAGCGAGAGGGCACCCTTAAGCTGGTCGGGGAGTCCTTGGGTGCGGCCCTGATAGCTAAAGGCCACCACCACCGCAAGGCCATCGTAGGCAATGGGTTGAGCGGCCAAATCTGGCGGCAACGGCTGTAAAAGGGGCACCACCGCAAAGGCCGCCTGCCGGGTCTGGACAACCTCTAGGGCCGCCTCAATGGAAGGGGTAGGACGATAGATCAGCGTCAGACTGGGCTGGGCCTGGGTCATCTTGTCCGACCAGGGCAGGGTGAGGCCATCCTGGGGTTGCCAGCGCAGCACATCTTCCCACACATCCCCGGTCAAGGCCGTATAGATAAAGGTGCCTTCTGGCACGGCCCCCACCGCATCAAAGCAGCAGGTGGGCGGGGTCGCCTCGGCGGCTAGCGACCTAGGCCGTAGTCCTCGCCAAACTAAATACCCTGCTAACCCCACCCCACCTAACACCAGCAGCGTGACTAGCCCTGTTTTCCACCAAGCCCGCCGTCGCCCATCGACCACGCTGGCCGGGGCCAGTTGGCTCTCAATCGGCTCTGGGGGAAGGTTCAGAAGCGCTTGGTAGGCGATTTGAGCCTGGGTAAAGGGGGCGTCGATGCCTAGCAGTTGTCGAAGGAACACCTTGAGGGGAGGATGTACCGCTGGCCAGTGGGCATCGCGCTTGGGGCTGAGTCGCTGGCCGTTGACATCGGTGCCACCCCCCGTTAGCAGGGCAAAGGCCACCTGCCCCAAGGCCCGCAAGTCCTCCTGGGGGGTCGGATAGGGGGGATCGATCACCAGGGGATTGATGGCATCCTCCCAGAGGGCAAAGTCGGTTAGGTAAACAAAGCCTTCGCCCCCCTGTTCCAGCCACAGCAGGCTAGAGAGCTGAATGTTGCCATGGATAATACCTGTCTGTAACCGCCCTGGGGAAAGGGCATAGCGCTGTTGGTGCAGTCCGGTGAGGGTTTGCAACACCTGGCGCAGCACCCGGTAGACCTCCGCCGAGGTGAAGGGGGGCCGCTGGGTGAGCAGATGGTTGAGAGAAACCGCCTGATCCTCCATCGGCAACACCAGGTAGGTACGCATTTCACCTAGGGGGGCAATGGCTTCGAGGGGGGCAATAACCCGTAAGTCTTGGCTGCGGCCATCGGCAAGGCTGACCCCCGTTTGGTTCAAAAACATATCTCGCCGCTGCTGCTGATCCCGCTGGTTGAAATAGCGGTCGGGCAGCAAGTATTCCCGTAACGTCACCTGGGTTTCGGCCCCTATCACCGTTGCTTGGTAACTGCGGCCAATGCCTCGCTGCCCCAAACATCGCCCCACCCGATAGTTGCCCTGTTCTCCCTGCACCACCATGCCCAGGGGCAGTGTTGCCATAAAGCCACAGTGCGGGCAGGCCGTTGCCTGAGGCGTTTCTCCCAAGGGGGATTGAGCAAGGACACAGTTCAGCGGGAATCCCACCACACAGCGATACTGGGGATAGTGAATTGGCCAAGGCATGACCCCCGGCAGGGCTAAAAGGCCCGAATCCGTAGGCTCAGGGCTAGCGTCATCCGCCACACTCTCCGGTGGCAACACCTCCGGTTTAATCTGTTCGAGGGCAGGCCGCAGCCATCGCCATCGGGCCAATCGACCATATCGCGCCGCCCGCAGCGGCACTGGATATCGCAGTAGATAACGACGAAGCAGGTATTGCGTCAGCGGATGGTTGAGCACGATCCCACAATCTCTATGGCTTTTCCATCATAGACAGGCTCTCCAACGGCACCTCATCCCATTTGTTAAAATTTTCTTCGATTTTCCTGGCTCTAATCTGAGGAGTCTCTATCATACGAAAAATGCTGTGAGTCGTTTTAAGCCCAGCCTCGTATAGCTATTCTAGTTCTGATCGCTCTTGGAACTCTAAAATCAAGAAAATTCAGGATAAGCCTCTAACAGGACGTGGATAATTAACTTATCTTTGCTGTTATAGAGTAGCTCTGGATGATCAGATAAATACTGATGATTCATCGCTAGACTAGGTGGTTTAAGACCATTTATAGCGCTTCTCGATAGCGTGATATCAACCGTTGCTGAGTTTTAGATCCCCCCAGTGCCGAGCTGTCTAAGCTTCACTCTGTCCCCCCTTGATAAGGGGACAGGGGGGATCGTTGCAATGTACTTAACCCGAGTGAAATCCGCTACATTTTTTAGGCCATCGCCAAGGATTAACTATGTCTCAGACCCATGTTGTTCGTCTCTTCCGTGATGCCCAGGCTGATCCTAGCCTCAAAGAACGGCTGAATGTGTCCTCAAATCCAGCGGAATTTGTTCGGCTAGCCCAACAGTTTGGCTATGATTTTACGATTGAGGAATGGCAGGCTTCTACTCGCTTCTCGGTTGAAGAACTGAAATGTGAGCTATCAGAAATTCCTGGTATTTAATCCCAATCGTCCATGCCGCTAGCGCCGCATTCCCAACGATGGCAATCTATTTTTAGCCTCAGTTCGGGTTAGACATAGTGACCAGACCCCCTAGACCTCACCCCCAGCCCCTCTCCCACGAGGAGAGGGGAGCTAGAAAGGCCCAAAGTCCCTCTCCCTTGGGGAGAGGGATTTAGGGTGAGGTCTAAAGCGCAAGCTGGAAGCAGGTTTCTCAAGATTGCAGCGGCTGGCTTATCCCGAACTCAGGTTATTTTTAGCGCCAATCCGAATCAGCAAAACCCGATTCCCAACCCAGAAAGCCGTAGGGGTGAGGTCTCCTCCTTCAACCAACGGAAGATAGGGCACCATTTAGGCTAGATCGGCGGCGTCTGCCATGGTTGCTGTCGTAGATTCAAGGGCGAGAATGGACGCAAGCGCTTTTTCAATCACCTCCATCGAGGGTTGCCAGCGATAGCGCTTGAGGTCAATGCGGCCTTTGGGGTCAAACTCGATGCCCTCGTCCTCTAGGATGACCCGCTGAAGATCGTCGGTGCCGTTGCGAAAGGGCGATTCGGAAACCTCCCCCTTAGCGTTGATCACCCGCTGCCAGGGCACATCGTCCTTGTCCATGTCTACCCGGTAGAGGGCGTAGCCCACTAGGCGCGGCTTGCCGAAGAGTCCCGCCAATTCTGCCACTTGGCCATAGGTAGCCACTTTTCCGGGAGGAATGTGTCGCACGATGGCGTAGATGCGTTCGTAGGTTAGCACAATGAGTAAGTTATGACTCGTTTTCAACTGCTATTTTTACACGAGCCAACATCAATAGCTGCTATCGGTTGATTGGTAAAGACACTGACGATATTCCCATCCTGATGCAATCAACCAAGCACTACGAAATCCCTTAATTCGCTCTGCACCGTGAAATAAACCTAGCACCTCATACTGACCTGGGGGAATAGTGAAACTTCTCCAGTCGCCTATACTGCCACATTCTGGAGTTTCATCTGGGCCATAAGCACGACAGGTTTCACATCCTTCTACCCTCAGATTAATTTCGCTGCCTGCTGGATTTCGGAGACGCAAAGTTAGGTCGTCACGAGCCGCATTAAGCAAAGTAATGTAAGCAGCTGTTGAATTTACCTGCTGATATGTGCTGGGCGGCGGAAAATTAGCCAAATTCCGTTCGTCAACTCGTCCTCGCCCCGTCCCCTGACCCGAAGATCTATAATTTGATTGCCCTAATCCTATGCTAAGAAAGAAGAAAGCCATAACTAATCCTGTAATCATGGCTGTTTTTAAGTATTGCTCGTGCTCAGATACAGACAAATATCTACCTTTGATCGCAATAGGCTTAATACGTACGCCTCTGTTGGAGCCATTGCTGAAAAAAGGATGTTTCCGTTTACCCTGAGAGTAAAGAAAGTTATGATACTGAGCCCACATACCAAGTGTCATAAAAGTGGAACTGACTAATAACATTAGCCAGTTTTCCTCTAGCCCATAACTCATGCTTGAATCCCAACGTCTAGCCTTAGAATTCCCGCAGTAAGGCAGATCTGCACAGAGATCCAACTTCTATTTTTAGTTTTTTGTCAATGCATATCTCTTTTAAGATTGAGTTGAGTCATGGCTAGTCTGCCGACAGCGCAGCACCACCACGGAAAAATCCGCCAGGGTGATGACTTCATCGGGAATGTAGCTGTGGGCATCCTCCACAAAGCCCGTGTCCTTTTGGGTGTCGAGCACTAGCATCCAGTCCCGCTGTTTGAGGGTGGGGGGAATGTGGAATTTCTGGGGGATGGGTTGGGCGTTGAACATCAGCAAAAAGCTGTCGTCTACCACGCGCTCCCCTTGGGGGTTGGGGGCCAGCAGTTCGGCACCGTTGAAGAAGACGCAGATGGCCTTGGCGGAACCGTCATGCCACTGTTCCTCGGTGATTTCCTGGCCGCTGGGGTTGTACCAGCCGATGTCGTGGATGCCGGAACCGTGGATTTCTCGGCCCTGAAACCAGTGGCGGCGGGAGAGGTTGGGGTGTTTGAGGCGCAGATGAATCAGGCGGCGGGTGAAGTCTAAAAGCTGCTGATTTTCGGGCGTGAGGTGCCAGTTGTACCAAGAAATTCCGCTGTCTTGGCAGTAGGAATTGTTGTTGCCACCTTGGCTGCGGCCCAATTCATCGCCCCCTAGCAGCATGGGTACCCCTTGGGAAAGCAGCAGGGTCGTTAAAAAGTTGCGCTGTTGCCGCTGCCGCAGCGTCAGGATTTCGGGATCGTCGGTCTCCCCCTCTTCGCCGCAGTTCCAGGATCGGTTGTAGCTTTCGCCGTCGCGGTTGTCCTCTTGGTTGGCTTCGTTGTGCTTTTCGTTGTAGCTCACCAAGTCTCGCAGGGTAAAGCCATCGTGGCAGGTGATGAAGTTGATGCTGGCGTGGGGGCGCTTGCCGTTGGCCTGGTAGAGGTCGGAACTGCCCGTCATCCGAAAGGCAAATTCCCCCAGGCGACAGTCGTGATCGCGCCAAAAGTCTCGCAGGGAATCGCGGTACTTACCGTTCCATTCCGACCACAGCAGCGGAAAGTTGCCCACCTGGTAGCCGCCTTCGCCAATATCCCAGGGTTCGGCGATGAGCTTGGTGGTGGAGAGGACGGGGTCTTGGTGGATGATGTCGAAAAAGGCGGCGAGGCTGTCTACTTCGTAGAGTTCCCGCGCTAGGGCGGAGGCCAGATCAAACCGGAAGCCATCAACGTGCATTTCCTGCACCCAGTAGCGCAGGCTGTCCATAATCAGCTTTAGCACCTGGGGATGGCGCACGTTGAGGGAATTGCCGCAGCCCGTGAAGTCCATGTAGTACCGGGGCGCGTCCTCCACTAGGCGATAGTAGGCGGCGTTGTCGATACCGCGCAGGGTTAGGGTTGGCCCCAGGTGGCTGCCCTCCCCCGTGTGGTTGTAGACCACGTCTAGGATCACCTCAATCCCGGCCTGGTGCAGCGCCTTTACCATGCGCTTAAACTCGTTCACCTGCTGGCCTGCCGCCCCGGTGGAGCTATAGCCCGCGTAGGGAGAAAAGTAATTGAGGGAGTCGTAACCCCAGTAGTTGCGTAGTCCCGTTCCGGCCAGGTGCCCCGGAAAGGCGTGGAAATGGTGGACTGGGAGGAGCTCAATGGCGGTGATGCCGAGGGACTTGAGGTAGTCGATCATCACCGGATGGGCTAGCCCCGCATAGGTGCCACGCAGTTCCTCCGGCAGGTTGGGGTGCCGCTGGGTGATGCCCTTCACATGGGTCTCGTAAATCACCGTGCGGTGCCAGGGGGTATCGGGATGGCGATCATCACCCCAATTAAAGCTAGGGTCAATCACCACGCATTTAGGCACGTAGGCGGCACTGTCGGTTTCCGAAACAGAGAGATCCGCATCTTCTTCGGCAATTTCCGCCATGTTGTAGCCAAAGGTGGCAGGATGCATCTGTACATCGCCATCCAGGGCACGGGCGTAGGGGTCGATCAACAGCTTATGGGCATTGAAGCGATAGCCCAACTCAGGATCGTAGGGGCCATGGACGCGATAGCCGTAGCGTTGCCCCGGCTTGATTCCCGGCACATAGCCATGCCAAACGTAGTTCTCGACTTCCTTCAGCGGTAGCCGGGTTTCTTGGCCTTCGGCATCAAATAAACACAGCTCAACGGCGGTGGCATTCTCTGAAAAAATCGCAAAGTTTGTACCTTGTCCGTCCCAGGTTGCGCCTAGGGGGTGGGGACGCCCAGGCCAGACTGTCATGGTCATGGTGCCACAGCAGGATAAACGGCTACGTTCAGCTTAACAGGCTTCCTTAAGCAAGGTTGTTGCGACGCCACAGGCAATACACCACGGGGTGTCAATGGGGACAGATGAGCGCAGAGGAGAGGCTCAAGCCATCTCTAAAGCAAAGACCATCGCCTAGGGACTGGCCCTAAACGATGGCACGGGCGCTGTGAATGATCCGCACGCTGGGGCAATTAATTGTCTGCACTGGGGGCAATGGGGACGGCTTCCTGTTCCGCCGCCTCTAGGCCATCCTGTTGCTGGCGAATAGCCTCCTGCTGAAGGGCACGAAAATTGGGGACGGCGGTTCTCATGCGATTCTGATGCTGACGGTTAAAGTCAGACAGGCTCATATCATTCATCAACACCGCCCGATGAATGATATCGAAGGGAGAGTTGGTATTTCCCCCAAAGGGATTTTCACTGCTCTCATTGCGGTTGAACCCGGCATTGGGATCGACCACAGGGGAAGTGCTGGGGGCGTTGGGGGGGACAGACTGGGCCAAGGCACTTGGCGCAACGACAATATATCCTAGGGCCGTTGCTAGGCCGACCCCAATAGCCACGGCTTGTCGGTTAGCCATCGAAAATCTCCTTAAAACACCATCGGTGTATCAGTAGGACGGTCATGACCGCCTACCTGTTCCAAACTATAGCAAATTCGTCTTGCGGTGCATCCCCCCACCCATGAACTAGGCCTAGGCCATGCGCCGCCGCAACAAGGGCTGGATTAAGCCCAGCGCTAGACCGCAGAATACCGTCAACACGACGAGGGCAAGGCCCAAGGACACATCCCAAAACGGCGTGGCTAGGACGGTGCTGCCCAGGTTCCAGTCGGGGTGGAGATAGACGTATCGGATTGGCTCGATGGCGTAGGTGAGGGGATTCAGGCTAGCCACCACCTGAAGCCAAGCGGGCATGAAATCCAGCGGTACCAGGGCGGTGCTGGAAAACAGTAGGGGCAGGTTGGTGACGAAAATCACCGCTAGGAGTTCGATGTGTCCTGGCAGGGCAAAGGTGAGGCCCAGGCTAAGGGCAGTTACTCCGAGCACTAGGGTCATGACAATGAATAGCACCAGAACAAGGCCCAATCCCTGGGGTAATCCGGCCCCTAGCACTGCGCTAAGGGCCAAAATGGCGGCGGTTTGCACCAGGCTAAGGGCGGCAATAAAGAGGGCCGAGGCCAGCACAATGGAGTAACGAGAGGCCAGGGGAGCCACCAGAAAACGGTTCAAAAAGCCAAACTCTCGGTCAAACATGACGGGCAGTCCGGCATTGAGGGCACCGCCAAAGGCCGTAAACACTAAAATTCCTGCCCCTAGGAATTGGCCGTAGTTACGGCTTTCGCCAAACAGACCAGCGGGGACATTCTGGAACAATGCCCCAAACAGTACCAGCCAAATCAGGGGTTGAATGACCCCTGCCACTAGGGTGGAGGGTCGGCGCTGGAGTTGCAGGAACAGACGGCGGGCCATGGCTAGGGTCTCTTGCACAAAGGCCCCAGAGAGAATGCCGGGATCAGCGTCGGTCTTGGCCTGCCGGTCTTTCCAGGCTTGCAGATCGTCGTTGCCCAGGGGCTTGGAGCCGTTGAGGGCTGTGGATCGGTTCGGTAAGGTGGTGCTCATGGTGGTGTTGCTTAGCCTCCCTTCATCGCCTGTTTCTTTTCTTTTTTCAAATCTCGCTGACCCACGGCGGCCAGCTCGGCATCCATCAGGGTACGCCCCGTGGCGGCCAGGTACACATCATCCAGGCTGGGTCGCGATTGAGAAATCCCAAAAATCGGCAAACCCGCCTTTTCCATGGTGGTTTGGACTGCCGTCAGCGCTCCAGGATCCCGTTCTACGACTAAGTTCAAGGAATTGCCCTGGGCGGCATTGAGGATCACCCCCTGGACAAAGGGCAGATCTAGCAGCAGGGCCTTCACCTGCGCGGCCTCGTCATCGGGGGTAAACTCGCGCACCCGTAGAGTAATGCGATCTCCGCCCAATTTATCCTTCAACTCGCTAGGGGAGCCAGCGGCAATGACCTGACCCTGGTCAATGATGGCCACTCGATCTGCCAGGGCGTCTACTTCTTCGAGGTAATGGCTGGTGATCAGCACCGTGGTGCCCGTAGCCCGCAACTGGCGCAGAAAGTTCCACACTGCCGAGCGGGTTTCAATGTCTAGGCCCACGGTGGGTTCATCCAACACCAACACATCGGGCTGATGCAGTAGCCCGAGGGCCAAATCCAATCGCTTGCGCAAACCGCCGGAATAGGTGCCCGTCTTGCGGTCGGCCCAGTCCCCCAGTTCTAATAGGGCAATCATTTGGTCAATGCGCTGGCGGGCAATGCCCTTGGGCATGTGGTACAAGTCCGCTTGCAGTTGCAGCAGTTCTCGCCCGGTCAAGACCTTATCTAGGGCAATTTCCTGGGCAATGTAGCCGAGCCGCTGACGCACCCGCCGGGGTTGCTCGACCACCGGAATGCCCATCACTTCTAGCCGTCCTGCGTCGGGGGTAGCGAGGGTGCAGAGGCATCGAATCGTCGTCGTTTTACCCGCCCCATTTGGCCCCAAGAGGCCAAAAATTTCTCCCGGCTGAATGGATAAAGACACCCCTTGCACCGCCTGCACGGAGCCGTAGGACTTTTTCAGATTTTCAATGGTAACAGCGGCATCCATGTCGCCTATCTAGCCCCAGAAACGTCCCTGTGATCAAACGCATTGGCCCTAGGCCGTTGGTCATAACCCATGATTCGTCACAACCCATTGAGATAACCCATTGAGACAACCCAGGGTTTGTAACAATCTGTTGATAACTGTAAGCCCATTGTACAGAACTTGCCGACCACAGGCAGAGATGCCCTGGTCGATTGGGCGCAGCATGGAGATGTCGCTTTGGCCCATCAGCGATTGTCCGGCGGCCAAGCGGCATCAATATCCTCCAGCGCTGTGGTGAGGTCTTGGCCATCTACGTAGTCCACCATGCCCGACCAAAATGCCCCTGTGCCCACCGCGCCGGGCATCAGGTCAGAGCCATCAAAGCGCAGCACATCGGCCTTTTGCAAGATTTCCGCCTGTTTGCGGGTGAGGTCGTTGGGGTAAGCCTCAAGGCTGACCTGGCGATGGGGCGAAATATAGCTGCCCAGTCCGGCCCAGATGGCGTGGGGCTCGGGGGTGGCGAGGTAGGCCATCAGGGCGCGTACGGCGGGGGTATCGTTGAACACGCCAAACAGAATGCCGCCGATGATGACCGCTTGCCCCTGGGCTGGGTCGATGGGGGGCAGGGCAAAGACGCTGATGTCGCTATTGAGGTCTACGCGCTCCGGCAGAAATTCCACAATGAAGCTAGCCTGACGGTGCAGGTAGCAGCCCGGTGGGTCGTCGAACAACGGTCGGGGCGCTTCTCCAAAGGGTGTGCTGATCACCCCAGTAGTGCCACCGAGGACAGCCTTGGGATTGCGGGCGATGGCTCCAAATTCCTCAAAAGCGGCCTTCACCTGCGGATCCGAAAAAGGAATCTCGTGGCTCACCCATTGGTCGTACACCGCTGGCCCTGCCTGTCGCAGTAGAATATCCTCGACCCAGTCCGTCCCCACCCAGCCGCTGGCCTGTCCGCTTTCCATGCCCATACACCAGGGCGTGCCCCCGTCGGCCATGATGCGGTCGCTGAGGGCGTCCATCTCGGCCCAGGTTTCCGGTACGGTGTACCCCTTGGCGGCAAAGGCTTTGGGGTTGTACCACACCAGGCTTTTCACATCCGCCCGCATCCACAGACCATAGACCGATTCGTCTAGGCTGACCAGGTTCAGCAAATACTCGTCGTAAGCCTCGGCCAGGGTTGCCCGGTCGATAAAATCCGTCAGCGGTGCCATTTGTCCCGCTTCGGCAAAGTCCAGCATCAGTCCGGGCTGCGGAAATAGGGCAATATCCGGCGGGTTGCCCGAATCCACCCGCACCGGAAGCAAGGTGGTAAAGGCATCGGTGCCCTCGTAGATCACCTCTACCCCGGTGGCCTCGGTGAAGGGAGCCATGGCCTGCCGCAGTTTGTCTTCTCCCACCCCGGTGAGGGTGCCCAAAATGGTGATGGTGTCGCCCGGTTGCACCTCGGTACTCTGGGGGCCGCTGGGCGATGACTGACAGCCGAACATCACCAAGCTCAGGGTTAAGCACAACCCAATTCGGTATAACCGTTTTGCCATAGTTCTAGGGCACTCGCAACATCACAGGGGTATGGTCAACTATCGCCCAATCTGGCTCAGAGTGGGGATTTCAAGCAAAAGCGTTACATGATGATGCCCATGTCCGACCCTGGAACAGGGGCGTTTGAAGGTTGAATTTATCCTAAATTGCCTCCTCCGTCTGCGGATCAAACAAATGCAAGGCGGTAGTGTTGGCGGCTAGTTCCACAGATTCTCCTAACACCAGGGTAGAGCGGCGATCCACACGGGCCACGAGGGTCTGCCCATCGGCCAAAGTCAGATAAACAATGACCTCATTGCCCAGGCTTTCCCTGTGGCGGATGGTGCCCTGGATGGGGTGGGTGGCGATGTCGGTGGGGGCGCAGCGAGGATCGTGGATGTCTTCGGGACGCAGGCCACCGATCACCCGCTGGCCGAGGTAGCGTTCGTAGGGAATGCTTGACTGGAGTGGGGTCGGCAGGGCCAAGCTCAGGGCGTTGGACTGGAACCAGATTTGATCGTCCTGGTGGATGAGGATGCCCTCCGCGAAATTCATGGCGGGGCTGCCCATAAATCCGGCCACAAACTTATTTTTTGGGGCGCTGTAGATGGCCTGGGGCGTATCCACCTGTTGCAGCACGCCCTGGTTTAGCACGGCGATGCGGGTGCCCATGGTCATGGCTTCCACCTGATCGTGGGTGACGTAGATGACGGTGTTGCCCAGGTCTCGGTGGAGTTGGCTGATTTCGGCGCGGGCCTGCACCCGCAGTTGGGCATCCAGGTTAGAGAGGGGCTCATCCATCAAAAACACCGCCGGATTGCGGACAATCGCCCGACACACCGCCACCCGCTGCCGTTGACCGCCAGAGAGTTCCTTCGGTTTGCGCTGGAGCAGGTTTTCTAGGCCCATCTGCTGCGCCGCCCGCTGCACCCGCTGCTGAATGTCGCCCTTGCTGAGACCCTGCAACTCTAGGCTAAAGGCCATGTTGTCGTACACGGTCATGTGGGGGTACAGCGCGTAGGACTGAAACACCATGGCGATGTCTCGGTCTTTGGAAGAGACGGCATCCACGCAGCGATCGCCAATGTAGAGATGGCCGCTGGTTGCGGTTTCTAGCCCCGCCAGCAGACGTAGGGTGGTAGTTTTGCCGCAGCCCGAGGGGCCAACGAAGACGAGGAATTCACCATCGCCAACGGTCATATCCAACTCGCGCAGGGCTACCCCATCGCCGTAGCGCTTGGTGACAGACTCAAACCTTACCGAGGCCATACGCTAAACCCTATCTCACACACCCTGTTTGCCCTCATCGCTTGCCTGAATTGGCTAGCAACTCACTGAATCTGACAGCAACCTGCACTCCATGGACGACAGCCATGGGGAAACGGCGGGTCCCCTACCCCTTCACCGAACCCGCCAGCAGCCCCCGCACAAAGTAGCGCTGAAGGGCAAAAAACACCAGCAGCGGCACGGCCATCGTAATAAAAGCTCCAGCCGTTAGCAGGTGCCAATCTTGCCCCCGTGACCCGACTAGGTTCGTCAGCGCCAGGGTGAGCGGGGCCACGGTGGGGGTGCCGCCCAAAAACACCAGGGCCACCAACAAGTCATTCCACACCCACAGGAACTGAAACACCGCAAAGGAGGCAATCGCAGGCATAGACAACGGCACCACCACCCGCCGCAAAATCTGCCCGTGGGACGCGCCATCCGCCGCCGCCGCTTCAATTAAATCCCTCGGCAAGGCCCGAATGTAGTTGCACAGTAGGTAAATTCCCAAGGGCATACTATAGCCCGCATGGGCCAGCCACACCCCAGCAAAGGTGCCCGTCAGGCCCAGGTCTCGGTAGGCCCGCAGTAGGGGAATAAAGGTCATCTGCAAGGGCACCACCAGCAGCGCCACAATCGCCAAAAATAACGCCTGCCGACCGGGAAACTCCATCCAGGCCAAGGCATAGGCCGCCACAGTGGCCATGGCGATGGGAATCACCGTCGCCGGAATGGCCACCGTAAAACTGTTCAGCCATGCCTGCCCCATCCCCGCCGAAAACAGCACCGTGCGGTAGTTCTCCAGGCTGTACTGGGTAAACTCGAAGGGATGCTGAAACACCGTCCACCAGCCCGTGGACAGCACATCATCGGGGGGGCGAATCGAGCTCATCAACAACCCTAGGCTGGGCAGCGTCCACAGGAAAGCCAGGGTGACGAGGGCGAGGTGGACGGGGGTGCGGGTGAGCCAGGGCATAGAGAATCGGGAGTGGGGAGTGGGGAGTGGGGAGTGGGGAGTTGTAGGGTGCATTCGCGGCCAACATGACCATTGGGTAAATGTCCCATCACCGCTATCCGCCGCAATGCACCCTCTGGGAATGGGGATAACTCAGCATTAGAAATGGCCAAGCCGCATTTATCGAGGACTGGGTTGGCGAAATTCGCGGATGTTGGCCACCATCACCGGAATCACCGCCAGCAGCAGCAGCACAGCAATGGCGCTGCCTCGGCCATAGTGGCGGAAGCTGAACATTTCCTTGAACATGCGGCTGGCGAGGACTTCGGTGCCCTGGTTGCCCGCCGTCATCACGTAGACAATATCAAACACCTTCAGCACCAGCAAAATAGTCGTCGTCGAAACCACCAAAATTGTGGAGCGAATCATGGGCACGGTGATCCGCCAGAAAATTTGCACTTCGTTGGCTCCGTCCATGCGGGCCGCTTCCAGAATTTCCTGGGGGATGCCCTTCACCGCCGCCGACAGCAACACCATGCAAAAGCCCGTTTGCAGCCAGATCATAATCACGATCAGGGCGAAATTATTGATGGATCGCTCCACCAGCCAGCCCACGGGTTCAAAGCCCAGCCATGTCACCACGCCGTTGAGCAAGCCAATCTGGGCCGCTCCAGCCGGACGAAAGGCGTAGATGAATTTCCAAATCACACTGGCTCCCACAAAGGAGATGGCCATGGGCAGAAAAATCAGCGTTTTGGGCACCACCTCGTAGCGCACCCGGTCGGCCAGCACCGCAATCAATAGCCCTAGGCTCACGCTCACCCCCGTCACCCCCACCAGCCACAGCAGGTTATTCCGCAGGGCGATGCCGATGCCCTTATCGGTCAGCAGGGCTAGATAGTTCGACAGTCCTACAAAGGTTTGAGAACGGGCATCCAGCAGGCTGAGGTGCACCGTCACTAGGGTAGGAATCACCAAATAGGCTGCCAACAGCAGCAGCGCCGGAGCCAGGTACACCCAGGGCAAAATCTGGTGTTTGCGCCGCCTAGGGGCAAATCGCTCCACCAGTTCATTCGCCCCTAGGAATAGGGCCACAACGCCCCCGCAGCCCAAAATAATGGCCAACGTTGCCGTCAACAGCTTGGAGAAGAGGAGTTCCATCGCACCATGAATCTGATGAGCAGGCAGGCCCTGACGGAACAGCCTCCTGTCCCCCGTCCCAAAAGCCTTCCCTTCATTCTGCCTTGGCCTTTCCACCAGTGGCTGAACCCAAAACCAGGTTCAGTAATCGGGCACCGTCCACCACGGCCAAGCGTCCTGATCTCACCTCAGTTCGGGTTAGACATAGTGACCAGATTCCCTGGTAGACCTCACCCCCAGCCCCTCTCCCACGAGGAGAGGGGAGCTAGAAAGGCTCAAAGTCCCTCTCCCCAAGGGAGAGGGATTTAGGGTGAGGTCTAAAGCGCAAGCTGGAAGCAGGTTTCTCAAGATTGCAGCGGCTGGCTTATCCCGAACTCAGGTTAATCTAGATGGGCGTTTTTATGAGCGCTTCACTAATGCTCAGTCGTCAATCCCTTGCTGCCATGTGGTTTCATCTTGCTGTAGCGTTCAGTCTCTCGGTGTTGTCTCTCGGTTCTGGGGGGCTGATTCCAAAGCTGCTTCCACAGCGCATAGGCCTAGCCGCCACCATGCCCCAGGCCAATCCGGTCGCCACGACCAAGGGCATTTCCACCACCCCACGCTTCACTGTGACCTATCCCGACCATTGGATTGAGTATTCCAACAATCAAACGGACTACGTCATTATCTACAACCAAAGGATTCCGGCGATCCACGGCGGAACAGCCCCCCCTTACCTGATCAAGACTGACCTGTTTATCCAAAACGCCGATCTCCGAGACATCCTCCAGGCCGACCAAGAGGAACCTAGCCCTACCCGACGCGCTGAAGTCGTCACCGTCAACGGACGACCAGGGGTGCGGGTCTGGGAAGCCACCCCTGGCTTAGACTTTCCTCATCTTTTGGCCACCTATCTCCCCATGGGCAATGGGGAAGTGTTTACCATCGTCAGCTACTACAGCTGCCAGAACCAGTACGCCGAAGCCGCCATCCTGCGGCTGCATGACTCTGTTCAGTTGAGATAGTGGTCTAGGGAAGCAGGCCCACTAAGGCCGCGCAGTGGCCCGCCAATTGTCCTGATAGCTGGGTTGTCCAGCTTTGGGTGATGGGCCAGCTATCCACCACCATCCCTGCCGAGAGCATCATCATATACAGGATGGAATACTTAAACAGCCCCTTGGCCAGGTCACGGTCGCTGGGGTTCTTCAGCAAGGCCCATGACTTTTGGATAAACTTCGCCCCCAGTCCTAGGGCCACCACGGCATAGACCGCCCCCGTTGCCCCCAGGGGATAGCTCATCATCAGGGTGAGGGGCACCAGGACTAGGGTGTAGTACCAAATTTGGCGAGCGGTGGCCTCGTCGCCCACAATCACGGGCATCATCGGCACGTTCACCTTGGCGTAGTCGTCTTGGATCAGCATGGCCAATCCCCAGAAGTGGGGCGGCGTCCAGATAAACACAATGAAGAAGAACAACCAGGCGGCAAGGCTGAGTTCCCCGGTGACAGCGGCCCAACCCACCAGGGGCGGAATGGCTCCAGCAGCTCCCCCAATCACGATATTTTGGGGCGAAGACCGCTTCAGCCAGGTGGTGTAGACCCCCACGTAAATGGCAATTCCCGCCATGGCCAAGAAAGCGCTGAGCAGGTTCGCGACCCAGGCCTGGAGGCCAAAGGACAGGGCCGCTAGAATACCCGCAAAGACCAGGGCGTCCCGTACCTGAATTCGCCCGGAAGGGATGGGGCGATGGCGGGTGCGCTCCATGTCAAAGTCAATGTCTCGGTCGTAGACGCAGTTAATGGTCTGGGCGGAAGCCGCCGCCAAAGTACCGCTCAGCAGCGTTACTAGCACCAGCCAGGGATTCACGTCGCCGTGACCTGCCACCCACATCGCCGCCGCCGTTTCAATCAGCAATAGGGGAATAATGCGGGGCTTGGTGAGCTGCACATAACTGCGGATCACGGATCCGATGGAATCGTGGTGCCGGGTGGCCTCGTTCCAAGTGGTAGTTTGATTCATGCAGAGGAAATCCTTCCGAAGGAATGGAGCTAGTTGAGGATGAAGTCGCTACGAACGCATTGCGGCTAACTAAATGGCTGCCAACCCCCATCGCCGTCGCCCTGGGATCATCCCTGGCCCCAGCGACGATCCTGGGCACGGCAACGAGCGGGGATCGGCCTAGGGTTGGAGGACGGGGTTATCCGAAGTCGCCGCCTTGGCCGAAAACTGTTCTCGTAGGGCCAGGGTGGTGAAGCAGACTAGCGTGCCCACCAGGGCCGCGCCGAGGGTATGGTGAATGACGGTCAAAGGTTCAACCTGAAGGTGCAGGCGAAAGGTGGCAATGCCCATGACCAGTTGAAACGCCAGCAGCGCACTGGCCAAATTCCCCAACTGACGCAGGGGATAACTGAGGGCCGGAGTGCGCCATACCGCCTGGGTGAGGGCCAAAACAGACACGGTGGCGGGAAGAATGCCAAGCAGGTGGCTGTTCATCACCTGGCACAGTTCGCCCAGCCCGAAGCACTGGTGTGCCGCCCATCGAGACCCCACCACCCCCCCTAGCAAGCACTGACCATAGACCAGCACCGTAGCTCCCAAGCCCAGCCAGGGCAACCGTCCCACCGTCCCCATTGGGGTGCAGGGCAGCAAACTGGTACCGATGATCAGCATGGTGCTAAAAAATAGGAGCGCCGTACCGAGGTGGGCGGTCACAATATCAAACCGCAGTAGTTGAGTCACCGTCAGCCCTCCCAGCACGCCCTGAAATCCAATCAGAGCCAGAGCCGCCACCGTCGCCCAGGGCAACCATCCCGGCACCTGTCGCCGATACCACCCACTGAGGGCTACGAGCCACAGCGTACTGAGGCCAATTAGGGCCGCGTCCAGCCGATGGAACCATTCCAAAAACACCTGGAGATTCATCTGGCTTTGGGGCACCAGTTGGCCGTAGCACAGGGGCCAATCGGGACAAGCCAAGCCCGCATTCATTACTCTGGTCGCGCTACCCACCGCCATCAAAGCTAGGGTGGCGAGGGCAATTTTCCACACCAGCCGCCGAATCCGATCCGATGGAGCCATCGATGGATGCCGTCGCCACCCTGGGAAACGGCCCTGCACCCCTGGGTGGGAGGAAAGGGAAGAAAGGTTGGTTGCCATGGTGTTTATCGATATGGTCTTAACGAACGGGTCTTAAAGGGGATGGGTCTTAAAGGGTCGATCCAAAGGGGTAACTCAAAATAGCGGCCTGACGTTGTCTTAAGATTTGATTCATGGGCATGAGAGTGATAGCTGCAACCGTTGATGCCTCCCTTGGTATTCAATTCAGCGACTCACCCCAACGTCTCTCAATGCCTGAGCCAACGCGGAACGTTGATTGCTTATCACTGTAGAGAGGACAGTCCGAAAATCAACCCAGCTTTAGGAATTTCTTCGGAATTCGATGGCACTGCCGCCCTGGGATAGCCTGTTTTTTCTCTGTCCCCTTAATAATTGGTTACGTTACGCCATCTTCCGTAGTAATGGATACTTTACCCGTCGGCCCTATGCCCCGGCCCAGGTGCCCCTGTCCCATCGTCGCCAAAGGTGCCAGAATGGCAGCGTTCCCCTACTGACCCCTGCCCATGGCCCCACCCATCACCCTCCACCTCGCCGACGGGTCTCTACAGTTCAGCTTCTCCGTTGCTGCGGCCCAAGCCCTCAAAGCCGACCTCGATAGCGCCATAGCCCAGATCAAAACCGCCAGCACCGCCCCCTCCCCCCGGCGTTCCCCCGCTCCCGCCATGGAGCATCGCCATAGCGGTGAGGTGTTTCTAGAAGCCTTCTGCAACCCCAACCTCTGGGCTAGTCCCTTCGCGGCCAAGGTGCTGCTGACGCTGCGAGACGACCGCCTGCGGATCACTGCCGAAACCAGCCTTTCTCAGATCTATGACGATCTCACCCTCTACCTCGAACAGGCGGATACCTGAGGCTCATCCCAAATCCCGGTTGCTTACCCCCGCTTCGTTGGCCGATCCCGCTCAGGCTGAGCTTGTCGAAGCCTCAATTCGTTTAAGGGGGTTTCTATCCAGATTTGCTCTAAAAATCGATTTTTATCCTTGGGGGTGCCGCACTAGCGGCATGGACGATTGGTATCAAAGGGAGAAGGTAGCCCCCCATCCCAGATCAACGACCAAGCTAAAATAAAGGCCAAACCAGATCCAACGGTTCACAGGAAACCCTCACCCTTGGCCCCATTTGCTAGGGTTGAGATAATTTCATGGCCTGCGGTACGTTCCCTAGCGCCTTGGCCCGGATCGGTCAGCCGCCACCGGCATAGGCAGCCTAGGCTAGACGACCTGTTCGGTACCCATCACCCTTAGTACCTATCCTCAGAGGGCACACCCATGACCCCCGACACCGTCACCACTACCCTCCAAAGGGGCTTTCGCGTCACCCTTGGCGCAACCGCCACCCTACTGGAAGCCATCCAAGATCCCCAGACCTCAGGCCAGCAGTTTTCAGACCTAGGCGGCGATGTCAGTCGCCTCGCCGAAACCCTTGAAAGCAAGGGCAAGATCACTGAACGGGAGGCCCGCCAATTCGTAGATGACCTGCTGCGTCAGTGGCCAAACCCCCTTTGGGAAAGCGTCTCCAGTCCTATCCCCACCGTTGACACCGTGGCTACCCCTGTGGCTGATCCCACCGTTCAGAGCGATCTAGCCTCCCTGACCCAAGAACTCGCAGCGATGCGTCAAGCCCTCGAAGACCTAAAACGAGCGAATTCCTAGGCCAACAGCCCCTGCCTTCAGCCTCCATCGCCTCACCTTGACGATTCTGCCATGGGGCAGCCTGGTCATGAGGCCCATTCATAAACACCATCCATGGCCTATTTTCTACGTAGGAGTAGCCACAGCGTCTCTCCATGGTCTATAATCATAGACCGTGCACATTCGCAGGCCCTATGAACGCAGAGGACATCATCCGCTCAATTGAAGCGGAGCAGCTAAAAACAGACCTGCCTGAAATCTACGTCGGCGACACCGTCCGCGTCGGCGTTCGCATTCAGGAAGGGGGCAAAGAACGGATTCAGCCCTACGAGGGTACCGTTATTGCCATGCGCAACGGCGGCATCAACCGCTCCATTACGGTACGCAAGGTTTTCCAGGGTGTGGGAGTTGAGCGGGTGTTCCTGCTCCATGCTCCTAAGCTAGCCGACATTAAGGTTCTGCGTCGAGGTAGGGCTCGTCGTGCTAAGCTTTATTATCTGCGTGATCGCGTGGGTAAAGCTACCCGACTCAAGCAGCGGTTTGACCGTCCAATCAAGTAAGCTGGGTGTAGAACGGCTATCTGGCCTAAGGCTAGAGATTGGCGGCCCCATGCGTCCTTAGTTCAGTTGGTAGAACGCGGGTCTCCAAAACCCGATGTCGGGGGTTCGAGTCCTCCAGGGCGCGCTGAGTAACCCAGATAGGCTGTGCCCACCATACTCATCTTCGGGGTATCCCGATGTGAGGTGGCGGGCACACCTACTGAATCCACTCTTTACCGCCAATTTTTAGATCCTTAGCCACCGGTAGTCCCCCAGTTCTGGCCAGATGTCCAGCAGGAGCTAGCACCAGTGGTAAAGAAAGACACGGCAGTCGAAGCAAAGCGCAAGGGAGCAGCGGTCACTGAAGCTGAGGGTGGCTTTAACGCAGGTGACTTTTTTAAAGGCACCAAAGAAGAGTTTGGCAAGGTGGTTTGGCCAAGTCGCCAGCAGTTGATCAGCGAGTCAGCAGCGGTTATTTTGATGGTCAGCCTCTCGGCGACCCTCATCTACCTGGTCGATCAACTTTTTAGATGGGTATCACAGCAGGTGTTTTAATGGCGTTGACCTCAGACGACTTTAACGACGATCGGTCATCCTTTGATGGTGATGAGGATGTCAATACCAATCGTGGTCTAGACGTAGAGGCCGCCGATGGTGAGTCTGGTGGCCAATCTCGTCCAGCTCGCTGGTATGCCGTTCAGGTAGCCTCTGGCTGTGAAAAAAAGGTCAAGACTAACCTAGAACAGCGGCGTCAAACCTTGGAAGGGGCTGATCACATCCTCAACATCGAAATTCCCCAAACTCCAATTCGCAAAATTAAAAAAGATGGTAGTCACCAAGCCGCCGAGGAAAAGGTATTCCCTGGCTATGTGCTGCTCAAAATTCGTCAGAAATGGGACGATTTGCTCAAGGAATGGAAGGTTCCAGAGGACGCTTGGCTAGTGGTGAAAAACACGCCCCACGTGATTAACTTTGTGGGCGCTGAGCAGCGTCGGGCCTACGGGCGTGGACGAGGTCACGTAAAACCGATGCCCCTGAGCGAGGGGGAGGTGAAGCGGATCTTCAAGCGTGCTGAAGAGCAAAAACCTGTCATTAAGATTGACATGGCCCCTGGCGATAAGATCACTGTCCTCTCAGGTCCCTTTAAGGACTTCGAGGGGGAGGTGGTAGAGGTAAGTCCCGAGCGCAGCAAGCTAAAAGCCTTGCTGTCTATCTTTGGGCGCGATACTCCAGTAGAACTGGAGTTTAATCAAGTGGAGAAAGAGAGTTAATCGATGGCCAAAAAAGTTGTTGCGTTGATTAAGCTAGCCATTACGGCTGGCAAGGCTAACCCTGCTCCCCCGATTGGCCCAGCCTTGGGTCAGCACGGGGTGAATATTATGGCGTTCTGCAAAGAGTATAACGCCAGAACTCAGGATAAGACAGGACTCGTGATCCCCGTAGAAATTTCGGTCTTTGAGGATCGGAGTTTCACCTTTATTTTAAAAACCCCACCTGCTTCTGTGTTAATCAAGAAGGCAGCAGGGATTGAGCGAGGTTCCGGAGAGCCTCGCACTAAGAAAGTGGGTTCCATCAGTCGGGCTCAACTGCGGGAAATTGCGGAAACCAAACTTCCTGACCTCAACGCTAACGACGTTGAAGCCGCGATGAAAATTGTAGAAGGTACTGCTCGTAATATGGGTGTCACCATCGCAGACTAGACGGACTCCTAGTCTGCCTAGTCCGGTTTTCAAGGCGTTGAAGAAGCGTGTTTTCTTTATTCCAATCGTGACGGATTTTCCAAATCAGTGTTTCCATAGCACCGCCGTCATCATCAGTCGTGTTACGGGGAAGAAGCAGCCCTTCGTTAATACCCCAAGGAGTTAACCATGTCGAACAAAGTGTCTAAGCGTCTGAGAGACGCCCGTGCCAAGGTTGAAGATCGTTTGTATGAGCCCCTAGAGGCGCTTGAACTGCTGAAGGCCACCGCTACGGCTAAGTTCACGGAATCGGTAGAAGCCCACATTCGCCTAGGGATTGATCCGAAGTACACCGATCAGCAACTGCGGACGACGGTGATTCTGCCTAAGGGCACGGGTCAAACCATTCGGGTCGCTGTTATTGCCAAGGGTGAGAAAGTGGCAGAAGCCACCGCCGCTGGAGCAGATATTGTCGGTTCAGAAGATCTAATCGAAGACATTCAAAAGGGTATGATGGACTTTGATGTCTTGATTGCTACTCCCGATGTGATGCCTCAGGTTGCTAAATTGGGTCGTCAACTTGGCCCCCGTGGTCTGATGCCTTCTCCCAAGGGGGGTACCGTTACCTTTGATTTACCGCAGGCTATCTCTGAGTTTAAAGCGGGTAAGTTAGAGTTTCGGGCCGACAAAACGGGCATCGTCCATGTTATGTTTGGAAAGGCCGATTTTAGTTCCGAAGACCTACTGGTTAATCTCAAGGCGCTTCAGGAATGTATTGATCGCAACCGTCCCTCTGGGGCCAAGGGTCGCTACTGGCGAACGGTAGCAATCGTCTCTACGATGGGGCCTGCTATCCGCCTTGATGTTAATGCCCTGCGGGATTACAAGTTGCCTGAAGCCGCCTAGGCGTTTTGCCCACTTAGGTTTTTCCATTTAGATTTTTAAGCTTTCACGAAGGAGCTACGACCGCCGCCCATTCCCTCAAAACTGCATAGCACGACCGTAGACAGCAGGTGCACTGGTTTTCCTGCATAAATCCTGCCGAGGTTGACGTTACGAGGTTCCCCTCAGAGCACATCTAGCTCTGGGCGGTCGTAGGTCTACCCCGGCTAATTGGTCGGGGTTTTGTTTTGGAAGGCCCTTCGCGCGGGTCGTCGTTCTGTGAATCTTAAGTTTTCTATCCCCGCTTTAAAGGAGGTGAGATTGATATGGGGAGAACCCTAGCAAATAAGCAAGAGATTGTTGGTGAACTTCAGAGTTTGCTGAAGGAATCGCAATTAGCCTTTGTGATCGATTATCAGGGGCTTAGTGTTGCTGAAATTACGAACCTGCGGAACCGCCTGCGGCCCAAGGGTGCGGTCTGTAAAATCACCAAAAATACCCTGATGCGGATTGCCGTGGAGGGGGATAGCAACTGGGAACCGATGACCGAGTTTCTCAAGGATTCCTCAGCCTTTGTGCTGGTAAAGGAAGACTTGAGCGGTGCGATCAAAGAGTACCAAGCATTCCAGAAGGAATCTAAGAAAACCACCCTGCGGGGTGGGGTGATGGAAGGTCAGGCGCTGACCGAAGACCAGATTAAGGCTATTACCGAACTGCCGACGAAGGAAGAACTGATGGCCCGTTTGGCGGGTGCCATCAAGGCCATGCCAACCCGTGTGGCGGTGGGTATCAATGCCGTGCCGACCAAGCTGGCGGTGGGTATCAACGAAGTTCCGGCTTCGCTGGCCCGAGCTATCAAGGCCGTCTCCGAACAGGGGCAAGACGCTGCCTAGGCTACGTAAGCCAATCCCGTTAAACGATCAAGTTTGTTGTACACAGGAGTTAAGTCTTAACGATGTCTGCTAAAACCGACGAAATTCTCGAACAGCTAAAGTCTCTGTCTCTGCTGGAAGCCTCTGAGCTGGTCAAGCAAATTGAGGAAGCTTTTGGTGTAGATGCCTCTGCCTCTGCGGGCGGCGGCATGATGATGATGGCCCCTGGCATGTTGGCTGGCGGTGGCGGTGCAGCTGCGGCTGAGCCCGAAGAAGAGAAGACCGAATTCGATGTCATCCTCGAAGATGTACCCGCCGATAAGAAAATTGCCATTCTGAAGGTGGTGCGCGGTCTAACGGGCCTGGGTCTGAAGGAAGCCAAGGAGTTGGTGGAAGCTGCTCCCAAGGCTGTTAAGGAAGGTGTGACCAAGGATGACGCTGAAGCCGCCAAGAAAGAGCTGGAAGAAGCTGGCGCTAAGGTGACTGTGAAGTAGGCGTTGGCCAAAAGCCTTGCCCTCAAAGGGTTAGAAGCCTCCCATAACACCATGGGAGGCTTTTTTGTGGTATGGAGGTGAGGCGAGTATCCCCACCATCCACCTTGACGAACCAGGATGCGACCCGCTAGCGTGGAGGCTAGCCATAGCCGCAATGGCCATTCAGCCTTTCACAGAATCGGTGAGGATACCATGGCACAACAGTTAAAGCGATGGGAATCTCCCCGTCGCCCAGGACGTAACGATAAGGGGCGTGGTGGCAGTGCCCGCCAGCGCCAATTGCACAAGCGTAGCCAGGGGTTGCGTAATCGACTACGACAGGGGAGTGATGCCCCCACTCGGTCAGAGCATCCCCCAGGGAGCCATACCTTAGGGGATTCAAGGGAGAGCCAAGGCTCTCCTTTTTTATGGCCTTTGGGTGCTGGTGAGTGCCTAAACTCGGCCAGGATGGTGGCGTGATCCCGAATCCGAATTCCATACCCCTGATTCCCAAACGATCCGGACGCTGTATTTTGAATGTGCTATAGATTTTGGCTATGAGATTTCGGTAATAACGTATGGGCGTCGAGGGATCTCTGGTGTGTTATCTGCACTCCCCTAGGAGGGATTGGAACTCGGTTGCTACCATAGGCGTCAACGGACGCTAAGCCAGCCTGATTTTGTCTCTGGTTGGTTCTAATCAACCGGAGAGAGCTGATTCTAGACCTGATTTGAGGACAGCTTGACCTGGGGCGAAGCCAACGCCCATTTTGCCCCCCTGATCCGCTACTCCGGAGCATCTTCCCATGGTTAACCCCTCTGCCCTTGGTGTTGCGTTTCTGGTGTTACTCGCTACAACAACGATGGTGCGTTCTTCGCCACCTAATCAACCGCCTTTTCAGGTGACCCATCCGTCCCTAGGGAAATTACTGGCGGATAATCCAGTGGGGGCTGTGGTGGGAGCCTATCAGCACCAAACCAACACCATTAGTCTAGATCGGGAGAGCCTAACTGCCGCCCAGCGCTTGGCCATTCGGGTGCCGGAGGGAGTGGCTTTTCAGGGCACGCTAACGATTAACGACCTGGAACAACAGACGCTACCGCCAGAGGGGGTTATCCTTGATCTGAGGTCTGTGCTGGCCCAAGGCGTGACGGAGATTACCCTAGAGGGGCGCTACGATCCTGACGATGCGGAAATTATGGTTTCCTTTGAGAACCCGGAGACAACGGTGCGTCAGCGGGTTGGACAGCAGGGCAATGTTGATTACCACATTGAGTTTCGGATAGATTAGCCATGGCTTGGGTCGGAGGTCACAACCATCGAAAACAACCTGGCAACGCTGGGCGAAGTTTCCTAGGAGTCCCGTCGCCTGGGCTATGGATAGTTTCACGAGACTATCAGCCTTCTAAGCCCAGGCTATGGGGCGGCATCTGGCGGCTAGGGCTGATCGGCCTGTGGCTGGCGATGGCGGTTTCTCCTGGATTCGCCCAGACGACGCTACCCTTAAATGACTCCTCAGCGCCCCCAGAAAACACGCCCTCCGAAGCACCTAGTCCCTCCCCTGACATAGGTCAACCATCGCCTGATCACTCGGGAGACAGGCTTCCTAGTTCTAGGTTCCCTTGGTTGAGCCCCCCCGCCCTAGAGGCGGTTCCCCATCAGGCTGAGCCTCCCTTTGAGGAGTATCGCTTAGGGCCAGGGGACGGTATTTTTGTGGGGGTTCAGCGATTCCCCGATCTAAGTTTCCAGGCCACCCTAGATATTCAGGGCAACATTGTCTTGCCGCTAGCGGGCACCCTCAACCTAAATGGGCTGACCCTCGATCAGGCCCAGGATCGCATCCGGCAAGCCTACAACCAGTACGTGGTGAATCCGCAGGTGTCATTAACCTTGGTGGCGCAGCGTCCGGTGGAGGTGACGATTGTGGGCGAGGTGCCCAAGCCGGGGTTCTATCCGCTGCCTGCCCCTCAGCTTTCGGTGGCCTTGGTGACGGCGGGGGGGGCTTCAGCCTTGGCCGATTTACGCACCATTGAGGTACAGCGCCAGTTGCCCAGTGGTACCGTCCTCACCCAAACCCTCGATCTATTCACGCCGCTGCGCCTAGGCCAGCCCATTCCCGACCTGCGTCTGCAAAGTGGAGATGTCATTAGGGTGCCACGATTGGATCCTAGTCGCTTGGATGAATACGACCGTACCCTGGTGGCAACATCAACCCTGGCCAAGCCGGAGATTGTGGTGCGTGTGTTTAACCGAGCCTCTCCGTCTAGGACGAGGGGGGTAGAAGCCCGGTTTAGGGCGATTACCCTGCGCAATGGCAGTCGGTTTCTAGACGCCCTTGCCGAGGCAGAAGTCAACCCAGACCTAGCGGCCTACCAACGCATTGCCGTCCTGCGGTTTAACCCTGAACGGGGATCGGCGGATACGATTATGGTAGATGCTCGAGCGGCGGTGAGGGGCGATTTAAGCCAGAATATTCCCCTCCAGGAATATGATGTCATTGTGGTTGATCGAAATTTACTGGCTAACATTACCTACACTCTCAATACCTTTACCCAACCCTTTCGGGATGTGCTGGGCTTTCTGCTGTTCTTTGAGTCGCTCACCGAGGCCGCCGATACGCTGTTTGGCCCCTAAGGGGCCAGTCCCCGTTTCCCCTCGGGAAATGACGGCCTTTCCGAGTTCGCTGCTGTTGCCCCCATGGCTGATCTACAACCATGCCCTCTTCTCTGATTCGTCGCTACCTACTCGCTCTGGATCGCTACAAATGGCCCGCCCTAGCTAGCTTGCTGGGTGTGCTAGGGATTTCATCGGTGGTGGCGCTACAACCGCCCCCGCCCCCCGTCTACCGGACAGAGGGACTCCTGGTGACCAATGCGCCCGTGGTTGCCCTCACCACCACCGGAACCGAGATTCAGGAGCGGGGTCAAGGCATCCTCTCCGAGGAATTTTTGCTGGCGGATGTGCTGCTTGAACAGGTGGCCCGCGAACTGGCGAATCGCGGCTTTTCCCTCTCTCCCCAGGCCATCCGTCAGTCCACAACGGTCAGGCTCAGTGGAGAGGAGACAGAGACAGTGCAGCGGGTAGCGGTGGTGGTCAAGCGTCCTTCGGAGGAAGAGGCCCAGGTCTTAGCAGATCTGCTGGTGGAGGGAATGGTGGAGTTGAGCCGCGTCACGAACCGATCACGACTGCGGGCGATTATTACGGCTCTAAATGATCGGCTACCGTTGGTGGAGGCGGAGCTGAGGACAGCGGAACAGGCCCTAGAAACCTATGATCGACAGGAAGGCCCTGCGATTCAGGCAGCCTTAGACGGAAGTTTGTTATCGGCAATTTCCGGTGGGCAACAGCAGCAGCGGCAAAACCAAATCACCCTGGCAGGGCTAGAGTCTCAAATTCAGAGCTTGCAGCGACAGCTTGGTCTGACCCCCGGTGAGGCCCTAACCGCCTCTGCCCTAAGCGCCGACCCCATTATTGCCCAGTTGCGGACTCAAATCCTTCAGGCCGAAACGCAACTCCAACTGCTGTCGTCTACGCTGCGGGAGGCCCACCCCACCATCCAGGAACTCCGAACCAACCTAACCGCCTACAATCGCCTGCTGGCCGAGCGAGCTGCGGAAGTGATTGGGGGTGAAGATTTGGCGGCCCTGCCCAGCGTCAGTCAGGTGCGCCAGCAGAGTACCCTCGACCCGGCCCGTGCCGCCCTGGCCAATCAACTGGTGGTGCTATCCAATGAACGGGAAGCGCTGATCCGGCAGCAGCAAATCCTGGCCCAGGCCGATGGCCAACTCCGGCAGCAGTATGCCAGTTTGCCCAACAAACAGCTTGAGCGAGATCGACTGGCTCAGCAAGTGGCTCGCACCCAGGCCCTCTACGACCAAATCCAGTCCCGCCGAATTGATGCCGAGGCCGCTGAGGCTGAAACCGTCAGTAGTTTGACCGTGGCTCAGCCCCCGGCCACCGCCCTGGAGGCCCAGGATGTCACTAGTCCGGTGGTGGTGCTGGCGCTGGGCAGTGTCATGGCGGTCTTAGCCGCCGGGGGCGTGGTCTTTTTGCTGGATGTCCTGGATGGCACGGTACGTACCGCTGGCGACCTGGAGGCCATCTTCCAGGATCAAGATGTGCCAGTACTGGGTGTCATTCCGGCTCTGTCGAGACGCTCCCATGGGATCTACCCCATTATGATGGCGGATCAGTCGTCCGACTTGGCCTGCTACGAGGATCTGCGTACCAATCTGCGCCGTTCCCCTAGCCGACCGGAGGGCGGACGACCGATTCAGGTCGTTTTAGTGACCAGCAGCCGCGACCAAGAGGGCAAGACCACCACGGTCATGAACCTGGGCATTGCCGCCGCCCGGGCTGGGCGGCGCACCCTCATTATCGAATGCGATCTTCAGCACCCCTCCCAAGGATCGGCACTGGGCCTGAGCCTGCCCCTAGAGGCCGTGACTGCGCCCCTCCGCTACTATGCGGGTTATCCCATCGATCCGGTGCAAATGGTGCCCCAGGTGGCGCAGTTGTATATGGCCCTAGCCCCAGGCCCCCAGGCGCACCCCGCAGCGGTGCTAGAGTCGAGCGAAATGCAGCAGTTCCTAGCCGCCGCCCGAGCCAGGTTTGATCTGGTTTTGCTAGATGCGCCCCCCCTCAGCCGCAACAATAACGCCATCACCCTCGCTCCAGAAACCGACGGTGTGGTGATCGTCAGTCGGGCCGACTACACCGAGAAGGCGGTGCTAGAAACCATCCTAGAGGAACTGCTAGATATGGATGACCTAGTCCTGTTGGGGGCGGTCATCAACGCGGCCCGCGAAGCCGCCTCCCCAACGGTGGATAGTAGTCCTAGTCCTGCGCCCGCCCATACCGCCGAACCCATCACCTTTTCCCCCATGCCAGAACCACCCCGATCTCCCTCCGTTGATTTTTTCTAGCCGGAGTTTTGCGATAGGATCAAGGGCACATTGCCCTGACGTTGTGGGGATCGATTCCATTGCCTACCCTAGGAGTCAACATTGACCATATCGCCACGGTGCGCCAAGCCCGCCGCACTGTGGAACCTGACCCGGTAGCGGCAGCGACCTTGGCAGAACTCGCCGGAGCCGATGGCATCACGGTGCATCTGCGGGAAGATCGGCGACACATGCAGGATCGGGACGTGCGGCTGCTGCGCCAAACCGTACGCACCCACCTCAACCTAGAAATGGCCGCCACCGATGAGATGGTATCCATCGCTCTGGAGGTGAAACCCGACTATGTGACGCTAGTGCCCGAGCGCCGAGAAGAGGTCACCACCGAGGGCGGGCTAGATGTGGCCGGACAACTTGAACGCATGGCGCAGGTGGTAGCGGCGCTTCAGGCGGCCAATATTCCCGTCAGCCTGTTTATTGACGCCGATGCCGACCAGATTCAGGCTTCAGCCCAGGTGAAGGCAAAATTTATTGAACTGCACACCGGCCCCTACGCCGAGGCCAAGGGCGAGGAAGCCCAGGCGCAACAACTCGCCATTTTGCAAAGGGGTACAGCCCAGGCCCGCGATCTGGGATTGCGCGTCAACGCTGGCCACGGGCTAACCTACTGGAACACCTATCCCGTGGCCTGTATTCCTGGCATGGAAGAGCTCAACATCGGCCACAGCATTATCAGCCGCGCCGTTTTGGTGGGCCTAGAACGGGCGGTGCGTGAGATGAAGCAAGTGATGTTCGGCCAGCCCCTCAGCCTCTAAGGGCTGGCGGCGATGGCGTCAAGCCGATGGGCGGCATTCTTAGGCTTCTCCTGTCGGCTGGAGCGTTCGTTGGGCACCACGCCAGGGCTAAAATGTGAGGTGCTAGGGTCGCTCAGCGCCGTCGGCCTGGGGTCAACCACGGTGCTTCGCTAGACTTGACTCTAGGCTTGACTAGCGATGTTGTGCATTGCGTCGGTTGCTCCGGCCCTGGAGAGCGTTTAAACCCATGCTAGGAACACCATAGGAGAACTCGATGACTACCTATTACTATGCCGTCGCCAGCGAGAAATTTTTGCTGGAGGAAGAACCCTTTGAGGAAGTGCTGAAGGAGCGTCGCCGCTACTACCAAGAACAGGAGCAAGCCCTAGATTTTTGGCTGGTTAAAGCCCCGGCCTTCCTGGAAGCTCCCGATCTGGCTGAGGTCAAGGCGCGCTGTCCACAACCGGCGGTGGCGGTGGTGTCTACCAACAAAACCTTCATTACCTGGCTCAAGCTGCGCCTAGAATACGTTGCTACGGGCGAATTTGAGGCCCCCTCAACAACCATCCCCGATCCCCTGGCCTCGGCAGAAGCCCTATCAGCCTAGGGTAGGGTGGGCCGTTCAACAGGGCGTGGGATCGGATCGAGGGACGTCGCCGCTAGGATCGTCACCTAGGGAGGCGTTTTGAAAGTCTGGCTGGGGAGCGTCTAGGCGGTGAAGAGCCTAGCATCCCCGGATCACCGCAACGGTTTCTAGCGACCAATCCTTGCCATAAAGTGATTGAAAAAGTGGCCGAAAAAACGGTTGAAATCTATGGGTTTGGGCTAGGATTGCTGGCAGGTTAACCCACAGATTGCGATATAACTTCAGCACGCAGTTTTTATGGGCACGGGCAAAGGCCACGGACGCAGGCAATGATGAATTGGTTTGGACGATTGGGGCAATCCGCGACGGTAACGGCCTCTGGCGGAATCGGGCCATCTCTAGGGGTAGGGAAATGGCTGATCCTAGGGACGCTGATAGTTCCCTGGATGGGTGGGGCGGCGATGGCCCAGTCGGCCTTTCCCCCTTGCCCGCCGCCCCAAACCAACGAATTTCTGCTGCTGGTGCGGGGCAATACAGAAGCGGAGCGGGATCGGGTGCAAGACCTCCTGCCTTCAAACAGCACGGTGATGGTTTGCAATTATCTGAGCGATGCTGTGGTTCGAGCGGGAGGATTCACCAGCCTCGAAAATGCCAATGCCTGGGCTCAGTATATGACCGAGGTGGAAGGCTTACAGGCCTTTGTAGCCCGTCCGGCCACCACCACATCCTCCCCCACTGCGCCCCCCACGACCACGCCCACCGTCAGCAATCCTCCCACCGCTACGGCTACCGCTACACCGCCCACCAATCCGACCCCTGGCGCCACCACCACTTCTCCCACCACGGTAGCCCCCGTCGCCTATGCTCCCCAGCCGCTGAATGTCGGCTTTGCAGTACTGGTAGACTATCAATATCAGCCGGATCTGGCCCGATCCGTACAAGCCCAAGTGGGACAGGCGGTGGGGCTTGCGGTCTATCGCCAGCGTCCCTACCTTTTGATTGCCTACAGCCCTAATTTGGAAGGAGCGGCCACCACGCTATCGGTGCTGGGGGGCTATGGCATTTCTGGCTTCATTGTAGACAGCCGCGAAGTTGTGATGCTGACCCCAGCCATTGCCCTGGCGCAGTAGATGGAAGGTTGACGGTGAGGCTGAGGGAGAAAGCAGGCAAGAAGCCCCAAGGCTCCTAGGTCTTGAAGCAGGGTCTTAAGTGTTCATCGGGTTAGGAGTAGTGCGGATGGGGGTGGGGGTTTCCTAGAAACCGTAGGCTGGGGTAGCCAGCCAAGAAATAAAGACTCCTAGGATGGATCCAGCGATTACTTGGAAGGGCGTATGGCCCAGCAATTCCTTCAGGCGGTCTTCGTTAAATTCGGGCTTTTCTTGGAACAGTTCATCAATAATTTGGTTCAGGACACGGGCCTGTTTGCCAGCGGCTTGGCGTACCCCAGCAGCGTCGTACATCACAATGATGGCAAACACGCAGGTGGCAGCAAAAAAGGGACTGCCCCAGCCGAGGGTTTGGCCCACCCCACAAGCTAGAGCCGTCACGAGGGCGGAATGGGCGCTGGGCATTCCCCCGGTTTCTACCATTACGCGCAGGTTCAGCTTGCGGTGACGCACAAGTTCAATGATGGCCTTCAGTACCTGGGCCGTAACACAGGCTACCAGCGCCACCAGCAAAACGTAATTGTTGAGGATGTCGCTAAAGTTTTCCATCGTCGGCATGGCTAATCCCTAGTAGGTGCGGGCAACAATATAGTCGGCAATCGCCCGGAGGGGCTGGCTGGCTGGCCCAAAGTCATCTAGGGCGGCCTTGGCCTCATGAATCAGTTGGTCGGCCTGCCGCCGCGATTCCTCTAGACCCCACAGGCTGGGATAGGTGGCTTTTTGGGCCGCCACATCCTTGCCGATGGATTTACCCAGGGTTTCGGCGGTGGAGGTGATGTCAAGGATGTCGTCCACAATTTGGAAGGCTAGGCCGATGCGTTGGGCATAGTCGCGTAGGTGCTGCACCTGATCGTCCGTGGCCCCAGCCAGAATAGCTCCAGAGGTAACGGAAATTTCTAGCAGGGCGGCGGTTTTGTGGTTGTGGATGTAGTTGAGGGTTTCTAGGGTGGTGTCGGGGTTGCCTTCGCTGGCCAGGTCAACGATTTGACCACCCACCAGCCCCTCGCCACCGACGGCCTTGCCTAGCCCCGCAATCACCCGCAGCACCCGATCCGCCGGAACGCCCTGGGTGGCGGTGGCCACATGTTCAAAGGCGTAGGTGAGCAGGGCATCTCCGGCCAAAATTGCCACATCATCGCCGTAGACCTTGTGGTTGGTGAGCCGCCCGCGTCGATAGTCGTCGTTGTCCATGGCCGGAAGATCGTCGTGGATCAGCGACATGGTGTGGAGCATCTCTAGTGCGCAGGCGGTGGGCATGGCCACGGCAATGTCACCGCCCACCAGATCGCAGGAGGCCAGACACAGGATAGGACGCAGCCGCTTTCCCCCCGCCAGCAGCGAATAGCGCATCGATTCGTAGAGGGTTTCGGGGTACTGCATCGGTACCGCCGCATCCAAGGCGGCCTCTACCCAGGGGCGACGCTCGGCTAGATAGGCGGACAGATCAAAGGCAGTGAGGTTGGAATCGAGGGAATTCGCAGACACCATAGCGGCTAAGAAACGGGGCTGAACAGCAACAATCGACGGAACAAGCTTCTTGGGCAAAAACACGGAACTCGGTGGGAGGATGCTGGATCAAAATCCATCCCAAGGCATCCCCCAGGCTTCATCGTGGGGGTTACCGTTGCAGGCGTTGGCGGTAGCTGGTCACGGTGTTTTCCAGCAGCATGGCCACGGTCATGGGGCCAATGCCCCCCGGCACTGGGGTGATGGCACGGGCGATGGGGGCCACAGCGCCGTAGTCTACATCGCCCACCAGTTGGGCCTTGCCGTCGGCCTGCTCTACCCGGTTAATGCCCACATCAATTACCACCGCACCGGGCTTCACCCAATCGGCGGTAATCATCCCTGGACGACCGACCGCCGCCACTAGAATATCAGCTTGGCGGGTCAGGGCTGGCAGATCCACCGTACAGGCATGGGCGACGGTAACGGTGGCGTTAGCCTCTAGCAGCATCAGGGCCATGGGTTTGCCGACTAGAATGCTGCGCCCCACCACCACCGCCCGCTGCCCTGTCAGGTCAATCTGGTGGGCCGCCAACAGCCGCATGACACCGTAGGGCGTGCAGCTTCTGAGACCCAATTCCCCCCGCACCAATCGGCCTAGATTGACCGGGTGCAGCCCGTCTACGTCCTTATCAGGATCGATGGTGTTGAGTAGGGCCACGGCATCCAGACCACTGGGCAGAGGCAACTGCACCAAAATGCCGTCTACGGTGGAATCTTGGTTGAGGCGCTGAATCAGGGCCATGACCTCCGATTGGGGCACATCAGCGGTCAGATGATGCACCTGGGAGGCAATCCCCACCTTGCCAGAGGCCCGTTCTTTGTTGCGGACATAGGCGGCACTGGCCGGATTATTGCCCACCATAATGACCGCCAACCCAGGGGGACGATGCCCCTGGGCGGTGAAGGCTTGCACTTGCAGGGCGAGTTCGCCCTGCACTTGGGCGGCCAGGGCTTTACCGTCGAGGATTTGAGTCATGGCACGGACAACTGCTAAAGGGAAAGGTCGGTGGAGGATGCCAGGGGTGCATTACCCCCTTACCCAAACCAGGGAGCCGAACGACGCTAAACTTGCGCTGACTTGGGGTCAAACCCTGGCTAAGGCTAAGCCCTACGGCTAGGATAGAGCAGGCTGACCTAGAACCTTTCCCAGTGTCTCAGATTTTGCCCGTTTCGCGGCAAGCCCCCTAGGTCAAACGGCTGTGCGCCCTGTCCTCCTTTCCGGCCTTTGCGATGTTCAAGCGGCTTGCCTACCCCGGCTTGGTAGGGGTGATGTTGGTTTCTTTGGCCTTGGGCGGTGCCCGATCCAGCCCTAGTCTGGGGTTTCTGCTGCGAGAACAGTTGGGAAATTTGCCGGGGCTAGGCTGGCTTTCCCCGGCCACCCCCATCGCGGATTTAGCCCAGTATCGGGGCGGCACGGCGTCCTTTGGGGGCCAAGTCACCCGGTATTTGCCCCTGCTCGATGGCAGCTTGTATCAGGTGACGGATAATTCTGGGGCCATTTGGGTCAAAACCGCCACCAATCCACCTGATCTGGGCCAGCAGGTTTCGCTACGAGCCACCCTGCGCTACGAATCCATCTTGATGCGAGGCCAAGACATTGGCGAACATTACGCCGAAGAGCTAGAGCGCACGGTGCGAGACTAGGCTCAGTAGATCACAAACTCATGTAGACATCGGGAGATAGACAGCTTGGGCGAGGGGGAAATGTCGTTCAATGACTTGGCGGATGAAGGAGAGCATGGTTTTGAGCGGGAAACGCTCTCGAAAGACCCG
>QLAH01000229.1_pt1 | contig 41066 bp, 39 predicted proteins | sample 4693081 | NCBI WGS metagenome assembly QLAH01 (sample SAMN09425401, study PRJNA476045) | Lake water metagenome, whole genome shotgun sequencing project. | reverse complement strand
CGGCACCCGCTGACGCCTGTCGGCGGTTCCCTTGGGCGGCTATGTCCGCTTTGTCGGCGACATGAACCCCGCGAGCACGCCGGACGAGGAGTTCATCGCCCGTGCCGGTCCGGACCTTGCGCCGCGCCTCTTCGTCAACAAGAACGTCTGGCAGCGCATCGCAGTGGTCGCAGCTGGTCCTATCGCCAACATCATCTTCACCTTCCTCATCCTTTACGCGCTCCTGCTGGGCTATGGCCGCTATACGCTGCCGCCGGTCATCGACACCGTGACGGCCGGCAGTGTTGCCGAGCGCGCCGGGCTGCAGAGCGGCGATCGCATCATTTCTGTCGATGGTTACGAAGTCCGGGGATTTGAGGATTTTCAACGGCTTGTCGCAACGGCGCCCGAGCGCACCGTGTCCATCGTGCTGGACCGCAATGGTGCCGACCAGACCATTCAGCTGGTGCCCGAAGCCACCAGCACCACTGACCGCTTCGGCAATCCGCATCGCATCGGCCGCATCGGCGTCACCAAGGACGTCGAGAGCACCGACGTGCAGCTTTATAAGCCCGGTCCGATCGAAGCCATCGGCATGACGACCGAAGAGATTCGCTTCATTGTCGACCGCTCGGTTGCGTTCCTCGGCGATTTTTTTGTCGGGCGTGGCGACATCGAGCAACTCGGTGGACCGGTCAAGGTCGCCAAGGTCTCCGGTGAAGTTGCGACGCTGGGAATCATTGCGTTGATCAACCTGATGGCGCTGCTCTCGCTCAATATCGGCATCTTCAACCTGCTGCCGATTCCCATGCTCGACGGCGGCCATCTGGTCTACTACGGCATCGAAGCCGTTCGCGGTCGGCCACTCAGTCAGCGGGTGCAGGAGATCGGCTTCCGCTTCGGGCTGGCGATCGTCTTCACGTTGATGGCCTTTACCCTGGTTAACGACCTGTTTTAGCCTTTTTGCTAGAACAAATCGGCCTGCGGGATGGCCATTGCCGAGCCCCGCAAAAGCACCGTTAATGCCTGACTAATCTAGGTTTTCGGGGTGTTGCAGGAATGCACGGGTACCAATGTTTCGCTAACTGCGTGTCCGCTTGCTGCTTGCCCGTGGTTAAAAATCCAGTAAAAGCTGTATCTGGAGTTAGCTGGGAGCGCTGTGCATGGCGATTCTCGGCAGGTCGTACGAGGCAACAAGAACCATGACGTATTTCAAGAAGCTGACGCGCGGAGCCCTCCTGGCGCTCGCCATCGCTCTGGCGGCGCCGCTGAGTGGCATCGGCGACCCGCTGGTCGGGGTGGCTCATGCCCAGGAACAGCGTCTCGTCGCCTCCGTTCTCTTCGAGGGGAATAACGGCTTCTCGGATGCCCAGCTTAGCGACATGATCAATGTCACGACGCGCGGCTCCTTCTCGGATGCAAGCCTGGCGACCGACGTCGAGACGATCCGTCTCGCCTATGTCGGCAAGGGCTACACCAATGTCCGTGTGTCGCCCCGGCTGGAGCAGGCCCCCAACGGCCGCACCCGCGTCACCTTCGTGGTTGACGAAGGCGAGCGCGTCGGTATCGCTGCCATCAACTTTACCGGTAATAATTCAATCAACGGCGGCACGCTCAAGTCGGTGATCCGCACGCGCGAGACGCATCTGCTGAGCTGGCTGTTCCGCGACGATGCGTACTCCGAGGACCTGCTGCAGGTCGACCGTCAGCTCATCGAGCTGTACTATATGAACCACGGCTATCCCGATGCGTCGGTGACGTCTGCCGTTGGTGAGTTTGACAGTTCGCGCGGCGCCTACTTCGTGAACTTCACGATCAACGAAGGCGAACGCTACAAGTTTGGCGAGATCGGTGTCGAAACTTCGATCGATGGCCTCAACGCCAACGCCCTGACCGGCACGATCAAGACCAGCAAGGGCGGCATCTATTCGCTCGCGGCGCTGCAGAAGTCTCAGGAAGAGATGGCCTTCGAGGCTACGGCGCAGGGTTACGCCTTCGCTGACGTGCGTCCGCGCATCGATCGCGACGTCGCCACCAGCACCTTCAACGTCACCTATCTGGTCGACCAGGGTGCTCGCATCTATGTCGAGCGGATCAACATCACCGGCAATGAAAAGACCCGTGACGCGGTCATCCGTCGTGAGCTGGACTTTGGTGAAGGCGACCCCTTCAACCGTTCGATGGTGTCGCGCGGCAAGTCCAACATCGAGAAGCTCGGCTTCTTCAAGACGGTGAGCCTCGACTTCGTCCCCGGCAGCGCTGCCGACAAGGTCGTCATCAACATCGATGTCGAAGAACAGTCGACCGGCGACTACGGTGTGACTGCCGGCTATGACTCGAGCGCTGGCCTCCTTGGCGAGATCTCGGTCACCGAGCGCAACTTCCTCGGCAAGGGCCAGTATGTCCGTCTCTCGGTGGGTGCCTCGGAGAGCGGCCAGTCGTTCGACTTCTCGTTCACCGAACCGCGCTTCATGGGCCTGCGCGTCTCGTCAGGTGTCGATGTGTACCATCGCATCGTCAACGAGACCGAAGCCAACATGTACGGCACGACCTCCACCGGTGGTCAGCTGCGCTTCGGCGTGCCGATCACCAGCGACGTCCGTGGCTCGGTGTTTGTCGGCCTTGAGCAGAAGACCATTCAGGACGAAGGGTCGCCGTTCTCGGACGTGTTCGACGCAACTACTGCTGATGGTGATGCCGTGGTCCAGGATACCTGGAACAAGGCTTGGGTTGGCTACTCGCTCAACTACAATACGCTTGACGACGCTAAGCATCCCTCCGAAGGCATCATCGCTAGCTTCACGCAGCAGTATATCGGCGTGGATCACAGCCTCCTGAAGACTGAGGCCAAGGCCCGCTACTTCATGAACATCATGCCCGACGCCGGTATCGTTGGTAGCGTGAAGGGCCAGGCCGGATTCATCTACTCCTTCGACGGCGACGTGAGCCCGCTTGAAGCCTTCCGCGGTGCAAGTGGTATCGTTCGCGGTTTCCAGAGCAACGGCTTTGGTCCTCGCTACCTTGGTCCTAACCCTGGGACCGAGGCACTCGGCTACACTGGATACGTTGCAGCCTCCGCAGAGATCGAGTTCCCTATCCCGGTCTTGCCTGAGACTTACGGCGTTCGCGGCTCGGTCTGGGCGGATGCTGCCCTTATCGACGGGAACGGTTCGGGCCTTTCACCTGATCCCCTCAGCATCGACGAGAACTTCAAGTCGTCGGTTGGTGCCTCGGTGATCTGGGACAGCCCGTTTGGCCCGCTGCGTGGCGACTTCGCCTACGTCATCAACCAGGCGACCGACGACAAGACCCAGGTCTTCTCGCTCACCCTGCAGAACCTGCTGTAAGGGTCGGGTGGCCCCTGAAGGGGCGGCCCATAGTTCGAAGCCGCGGAGCGGTTGCCCCGCGGCTTCTTTCATTGTGTAGAGACACCCATGGTCGATACGCGTTTCCATACCTCGTCCGGTCCCATTCCACTGCGCGCGCTGCTCGCATCGTTGGCGACCCCGCCACTGGTTGATGACCGGCGCCTCGGTCAGTTGGTCATTTCCGGCGCCGATGAACTGGACTGCGCCGACGCCACCGAACTGGCGCTCGCTGCCCGTCCAGCCTACCGCGATGACTTGCGTGATACGGCGGCAGGGGTCGTGGTGGTACACCCAAGTCTCCGGGACTTCGTACCCCCCGATGCTCTCGCGATTATCGATGAGCGGGCCCACGAACTGTTCGTCGATATCCTCGAGAAGCTGTATCCCGGCGGAACACGTGGCGCAGCCCTGGCGCAGTTCGATGAGGAGGGGCCGGATACCCTGATCGAGAGTGATGTCCGACTGGGCGAGAATGTGGTGATCGGGCCCAATGTCGAGATCGGACGCAACGCCGTGATTGGCCCCAACACCGTTATCGGACGCGGGGTCACCATCGGCCGCAACGCGGTGATCGGCGCCAATGTCACGATCGAGTTTGCCCACCTTGGCAACAACGTCGTGCTGCATCCCGGCGTCCGCATCGGCGCCGAGGGGTTCGGTTGGCTGTTGCATGGGCGAGCCAATCGCAAGATTCCGCAACTCGGCCGGGTAATCGTCCAGGACAACGTCGAGATTGGCGCAAACTCCACCATCGACCGTGGAGCGCTCGGCGATACGGTGATCGGTGAGGGCACCAAGATCGACAACCTTGTGCAGATCGGCCACAACTGCCGCATCGGACGCCGCAGTCTGATAGCAGGGACTTGCGGCATCGGCGGCAGCACGACTATCGGTGACAATGTGCTGGTTGGTGGTGGCTCGGGCACGGTCGGGCACCTGACTATTGGCAATGGCAGCGTGTTGTCGGCGCGGTGTCTTGTGACCAAGGACGTGCCAGCCGGGATGCGCGTTGCCGGGCAGCCGGCGCAAGAATTCAAGGCGTGGCAGCGCGAAATGGCGGTGCTGCGGCGTCTGAGCAAAAGGGGACGAGAGTGACGGTTACGAGTGAGGCACCGACCGCAGAGGCAAGGCAACTGACCTCGATGCAGATCGGCGACATCCTGAAGGCTCTGCCGCATCGCTATCCGTTCCTGATGATCGACCGGATCATCGAGATCGACAGCGACGACTCGGCTATCGGAATCAAGAACGTCAGCGTCAACGAGCCCATCTTCCAGGGGCATTTCCCCGGTGAGCCGGTGTTCCCCGGCGTGCTGATCATCGAGGGCATGGCGCAGACGGCGGGTGCAATCGCGATCGCGGCCGGCGCGGCAGCCGGTGTCGACCACATCGTGTACCTGCTGACCGTCGACAAGTGCAAGTTTCGCAAGCCGGCACGCCCAGGCGACCGGATCGAGTACCACATCAGGAAGATGCGCCGCCGGATGACGATGGGGTGGTACGAGGCCAGGGCCATTGTCGATGGGGTGGTGATTGCCGAGGCCGAAGTCGGCGCAATGGTGAGCCCCTCCGAAAAGTGAGCGCCACGGTTCATCCTACCGCGATCGTCGAGGACGGTGCGCGGCTCGCCGATGGCGTGAGGGTCGGCCCATTCTGCCATGTCGGTCCTGAGGTTTCCCTTGGCGCCGGTGTCGAACTGCTGTCGCACGTTGTGGTGGCGGGCCGAACCAGCATCGGCCCGGAAACCCGCATCTTTCCGTTCGCCTCGATTGGCCACCAGCCGCAGGACCTGAAGTACCGGGGGGAGGCGAGCAGCCTCACGATCGGAGCGCGTTGCCAGATCCGTGAGAACGTCACCGTCAACCCGGGCACCGCCGCCGGCACGATGGAAACGCGCATCGGTGATGACTGCCTGCTGATGAATTCCGCCCACGTCGCGCACGACGTCGAGGTGGGCAATCACGTCGTGATCGCCGCCTATGTCGCGGTGGCTGGGCACTGCCAGATCGGCGATCACGTCGCCTTTGGCGGCATGTGCGGCGTGCACCAGTTCGTGCGCATTGGAGCGCATGCCTTCATCGGTGCGCATTCCATGATCGACGCCGATGTCATCCCGTACGGCATGGCTGTTGGCAACCGGGCGCGGCTGGCGGGGCTGAACCTCGTCGGTCTCAAGCGCCGGAAGTTCGATCGCGAGGCGATCCATTCGTTGCGCGCTGCCTACCGCATGATCTTCTCGTCCGAGGGCACGCTCAAGGAGCGGGTGGACGATGCAGCGACGCTGTTCAGCGGCGAAGCCATGGTGCAGGACGTGGTGAAGTTCATCACCGCGGCCAGCGACCGGCCGATCTGCCTGCCGGTCAACGTTCCGGCTGAAGACTGATGCCTCGCAGGCTCGCGGTCGTGGCCGGAGCCGGGGCGCTGGCTCCACAGGTGGTCGAGGCCGCGCTGGCAGCCGGCGATATGGTGAGTGCGTATTGCCTCTCGCCGCTCGACCTGCCCAAGGGCATCGAGCAGCACTCAGCTTCGATTGCGGATCTGGCAGCGCTGTTCGACGAAATCCGTCGCTTTCGAGCCACGCATCTGGTCCTTGCCGGCGCTGTGACGCTGACCGATGCCGATCGGCGCCGCCTGCTGGCGGTACTGGGCGGTGCCGGACAGCCGACCGGCGATGCGGCGCTCTCGCAAATCGCCGTGCGGTTGCAGGAACTGACTGGTGCGGCGCTGATCGGCCCGCATCAGATAGCACCCGACCTGCTTGCCGGGGCAGGGCATCTTGCTGGTCCCGCTGCCAATGACCAGCAACTCGCAGCAGGTCGACTGGCCCTGGTGGCAGCGCGCCAGACCGGCGCGATGGACCTCGGCCAGGCCGCGGTGGTGGCTGGAGCTCGTGTCGTTGCGGTGGAGGACGTTGCGGGCACTGATGAACTGTTGTCGCGAGTTGGGCGCCATCGTGCTGCCGGGCTGATTGGGGGCGGCGCGGAGACGCCAATCGTCCTTGGGAAAGCTTGTAAACCGCAGCAACCACTCTTCGTCGATCTCCCTGCTATTGGCCCGGGGACGATAGCCGGCGCAGCGGCGGCGGGGATAAGTCTGGTTGCCGTCGAGGCCGGGAAGACGTTGCTGCTGGAGCGGCAAAGGCTGTTCGCCGACGCAGATAGCCTCGACATCGCCATTGTCGGGCTTGTTATCGATGGCTGAGTCCCTGCGGCTGTTCGTGTTGGCCGGGGAGGCCTCCGGGGACCGGATCGGCGCGGACCTGGTCCGGCGACTGCGTACCCGGACGGGCGTCGAAGCGACCGGCGTCGGCGGCGCCGATCTGGCGGCAGAGGGGCTGCAGAGCCTTTTCCCAATGTCCGATCTGTCGGTGATGGGGTGGTCCGATGTGCTGGTTCGCCTACCGCTCCTGCTCTGGCGCGCCCGGCAGGTGGCTGATGCGATCATTCGTGGCAGGCCGGATGTCGTGGTGCTGATCGACTCGCAGGTGTTCACCCGCGTGGTTGCCGAGCGGGTCCGGAAGGCCGGATCGAAGGTACCGATGCTGCTCTACGTTGCGCCCGCCGTTTGGGTCTGGGCGCCGGAGCGCGCGGCAAAGCTGACGCCGCTGTTCGACGAGGTGCTGGCCGTCCTGCCCTTCGAGCCAGGAGTGATGGCGAAACTCGGTGGTCCACCGACCAACTATGTCGGGCATCCTGCTCTGGGCCGATCCACGATGCGAGAGGCGCAGCCGGAGAGCGGGCCGTTCCTGCTGCTGCCTGGCAGCCGGGCCGGCGAGTTGAAGCGACACATGGGACTGATGCGGGCTGCGGTCGATGCGCTGCGTGAGCATCCCAAGGTGAGCGGCTTTGTGCTCCCGACACTCGGCCATTTGCACGAGCGGCTGGTAGCGGAGGTGTCCGCATGGGCCGCGCCCGTCGAGGTCGTTACCGGCCCGGCGCGGGACGCGGCGTTCAGCGAGGCGGTTGGCGCCTTTGCGGTGACCGGCACGGTGACGCTCGAACTCGCAATGGCTGGCGTGCCGATGGTTGTCACCTATGTCGGTGACCGGGGGCAGGCGAAGCGCTACGCAAAGCTCGAGAAGCCGCCGATGGTGGGGCTGCCGAACATCGTGGCCGGCCGTGAAGTGGTGCAGGAGCTGCTGTTTCCGGGCGAGATCGACTTCGCCCGCGTGGCACCGATGCTCTGCAGCCTGCTCGATGACGACGTTGCCATCGCGAAGCAGCTCGCGGCATTCCGCGAGATCCGGGCCTTGATGCAGAAAGGGGCGCCGGAGGCGCCCCTGGTCGATCCCGCCGAGCGGGTTCTTGCGCTAGCGGCTCAGCCGCGGCCGCTGATCGGCTCGTAGTCGCGAACCGGCGAGCCCTGGTAGAGCTGGCGCGGCCGGCCGATCTTCTTCTGCGGGTCGCCGATCATTTCTTTCCACTGCGCGATCCAGCCGACGGTGCGGCTGAGTGCGAAGATGGCGGTGAACATCGAGGTCGGGAAGCCGATCGCGTCGAGGATGATGCCCGAGTAGAAATCGACGTTCGGGTAGAGCTTGCGATCGATGAAATACTGGTCGGAGAGCGCGATGCGCTCGAGTTCCTTGGCGACCTGCAGGGTGGGCGACAGGTTGTCGGCGCCGAGCTGTGCGAGCACGTCGTTGGCGGCCTGCTGCATCACTTTGGCGCGCGGATCATAGTTCTTGTAGACGCGGTGGCCAAAGCCCATCAGGCGGACGCCGGAGGTCTTGTCCTTGGCCTTGGCAATGAACTCGGGGATGCGATCGACCGTGCCGATTTCCTTGAGCATGTTGAGCGCCGCCTCGTTGGCACCGCCATGCGCCGGGCCCCAGAGGCAGGCTACGCCGGCAGCGATACAGGCGAACGGATTGGCGTCCGACGAGCCGGCGAGCCGCACCGTCGAGGTGGAGGCGTTCTGCTCGTGGTCGGCATGGAGCGTAAAGATCAGGTCCATCGCACGGGCGACGACCGGGTTCACGACAAAATCCTCGGCCGGAACCGAGAAACACATGCGTAGGAAGTTTGAAGCGTAGTCGAGGTCGTTGCGCGGGTACACGAAGGGCTGGCCCACCGAATACTTGTAGGCCATCGCGACGATGGTCGGCACCTTGGCGATCATGCGGATGGAGGCGATCTCGCGCTGCATCGGATCGGTGATGTCGGTGGAGTCGTGGTAGAACGCCGCCATGGCGCCAATGACGCCGCAGACGATGGCCATCGGGTGTGCATCGCGACGGAAGCCGCGATAGAAGTAGTGCATCTGCTCGTGCACCATCGTGTGCTTGGTCACACGATCCGAGAAATCGGCCAGCTGCGCCTTGTTCGGCAGCTCGCCGTAGAGCAGCAGGTAGCAGACCTCGAGGTAGTTCGACTTCTCTGCCAGCTGCTCGATGGGGTAGCCGCGGTACATCAACTCGCCCTTGTCGCCGTCGATATAGGTGATCGAGCTGTCGGTGGCGGCGGTCGAGGTAAAGCCGGGATCGTAGGTAAACATGCCCGTCTTGGCGTAGAGCGATCTGATGTCGATGACATCGGGACCGACGGAGCCAGAGAGCACCGGGAACTCGAAAGTCTGGTCCCCGATGGTGAGTTTGGCGACGGTGTCGGTCATTAGGCTCTCCTTTGTGGCCGCAGGCCCGCAGCAAGGTGGCGAGCCGGCCAGATCGTCAAAAAAAGGGCAGGTGCGTTTGGCGTAACGTATCTATCCCGGGTCTGCAACAGGTGGGTGAATACCCCTGACCTAATTGGGTTTCCTGATCTTTATGCGCTCGCCTGATCCTCAAGCCGCGCCAGCGTTTCGTCACGGCCGATAAGGACCATCACCTCGAATATCCCGGGCGATATCGTGCGCCCGGTCAGGGCGGCGCGCAAGGGTTGCGCCACCTTGCCGAGCTTCAGCCCGCGGGTCTCGGCGAAGCTTCGAGCGGCGGCGTCGATCGCCGGAACGGTCCATTCGTTGAGCGTGCGCAACACCTCGGCGAAGGCGCCAACATTGACGCGCGCCTCGGGCGTCAACTGTTCGGTGGCTGCCGCATCGATCGCAAGCGGGCGCACCGCGTAGATGAACTGCGCCAGGTCGATGAGCTCAAGCACCGTCTTGGCGCGCGGCTGCAGCTCGGGCAGGGCGCTGAGCGCCGTTTCGCGGTTGGCCCGAAGGCCTTCGACATCGGTCGCCCGGCCGACTTCCAGCGCCGTCTCGAGCATGACCTCGTAGAGCCGCTCCGGCGTCGCCTCACGGATGTAGTGGCCGTTGATGTTCTCGAGCTTGACGAAATCGAAGCGTGCCGCGCCCTTGTTGAGGGCGTCGAGGCTGAACCACTCGACCATCTGGTCGGTGGAGAAGAGTTCGTCGTCGCCGTGGCTCCAGCCCAGGCGGGCGAGGTAGTTCCGCAGCGCCTCGGGCAGATAGCCCATCTGCCGGTAGGCCTCGACGCCCAGCGCCCCGTGGCGCTTGGACAGCTTGGCCCCGTCCGGTCCGTGGATCAGCGGGATGTGGCTCATCTCCGGCACGAACCAGCCCATGGCGTTATAGATGACGATCTGGCGGGCAGCGTTGGTCAGGTGGTCGTCGCCGCGGATGATGTGGGTGACGCCCATATCGTGGTCATCGACCACGACGGCCAGCATGTAGGTCGGCGTGCCATCGGAGCGGAGGATGATGAAGTCATCGAGGTTCTCGGCCTTGAACACGACCTCGCCCTGCACATGGTCGTGCACCCGGATTTCGCCTGATGGCGGCGACTTGATGCGGATGACGGGGGCGACGCCGGCCGGAGCTTCCGACGGATCGCGGTCGCGCCAGTAGCCGTTGTAGCGCGGTGGCAGGCCGTTGGCGCGCGCACTCTCCCGCATCTCGGCCAGTTCTTCGGGCGAGCAGTAGCAGTGGTAGGCCTGACCCTTGGCGAGCAGTTCGTTGGCGATTTCGGCGTGCCGCTTGGCGCGCGAGAACTGCATGAACGGCTCTCCGTCCCAGTCGAGGCCAAGCCACTTCAGTCCATCGAAGATGGCTTGCACCGCGCCGTCCGTCGAGCGTTCGCGGTCGGTGTCCTCGATGCGCAGCAGCATCTTTCCGCCGGTGTTGCGCGCAAAGGCCCAGTTGAACAGGGCTGTGCGGGCGCCGCCGATATGCAGGTAGCCGGTGGGCGAGGGGGCGAAGCGGGTGACGACGGGTGTAGCCATGGACCTTCGTGAAACTCCGTGTTGCGCGGGTGTGTAAGCGCGCGCAGGCCAGAGCGCAAGCGGCCCGCTGGTGACGAAGCCGGTGGCCGGTGTAGCATGCCTTCGGCTCGGGGGAACAAGTGGCGCAGCAAGGGGAGATTGCACTCGCCGATCGTGAGCGCCTGCCTGCACCCGCGGCGGCGAAGCAGGCCCTGCCGGCCGCGTGGCAGCCGCCTCGCGCGCATGGCTGGCTGGACGGGGTGGGGGCCGCATTCACCGAGGCGTTCGAGCATCGTCGGGCCTTCCTGCTGCTGCCCTATGCAATGATCGCCGGGCTCGTCGTGGCCTTCACCTGGCCTGCCGATCCGTCGCCGGTGCTGCTCATGGCCGGCGGTCTCGCGACCGTAGCTGGGCTGGTTACGAGCCGCAACGCGGCGGGCTGGAACAGGGCCGCAGGGCTGGCAGCGGCCTTCTGGATCGGTTTCTCGCTGCTGAGCATCCACGGGGCGCTGGTCGGCACCCAGATGCTGGCGCGCCCCGCCTACGGCACCTACGAGGCTCGCATCGATGAAGTGCTGACCGCGAATGCCGACGGCGTCCGGGCCATCGTCTCCGGGATCGTCGCACTCGATGGGGCACGAGCGCTGCCGGTGCGGCGGGCCCGGCTGGTGATCGACGGGATACCGGACCTGGCGCCCGGCGACACGATCCGCTCTCGGGTGCGCTTCTACCCGGTGCCGGGGCCAGTGGTGCCAAACGGCTTCGACACGCAGTTTCATGCCCACTTCGACGGCATCGGCGCCTATGGCAACACGATCGGGACAGCCGAGCGGATCGCGAGCGGCGACGCGGCGGCCCCCGAACGGATCGTCGATGCCATCCGCCGATCGATCGCAGCGAAGGTCGATGCGGTGCTGCCACAGCCATCGGCCGGGGTAGCGAGGGCGCTGATTACCGGCGATCAGAGCGCTGTGACGGAGGAGTCCCGCGAGATGATGGCGACTGCCGGGCTGGCGCACGTCTTGTCCGTGTCGGGCCTGCACCTGACGCTGGTGGCGATGCTGGTGATGGCGACGCTGCGCGGCGGGCTGGCGCTGGCCGGCGGCATCGACCGGTTCGTTTCGGTGAAGCGGGTGGCGGCGGTCGGGGCGATCCTTGCGGCGGTTGGCTACTTCGCCATCTCCGGCGGCAACGTCGCGGCGCAGCGTGCGACCTTGATGATCGTGCTGGTGCTGGGCGCGGTGGTGGCAGGGCGGCGGGCGCTGACCATGCGGAATGTCGCGATAGCTGCGTTGCTGATCATCGTCGTCGATCCGGCGAGCGTATTCCGCCCGAGTTTTCAGCTGAGCTTTGCCGCGGTGGTGGCGTTGATCGGCGCTTGGGAGATGTTCCGGCCCGGCGAAGGTCGCGAACGGGGCGCGGTCGGCAAGGTGGTGGCCTATTTCGGCGGTGGCGCGCTCACCAGCGTGGTGGCGGGCGCGGCCACGTTGCTGTTCTCGATCTATCACTTCCAGCAGACGGCGCCGCTCAGCGTGGTTGGCAACCTGATGTCACTGGTGCTGATCGGCTTCGTTATGGTGCCGGCGGCGCTTGCTGCGACGGTGTTGATGCCGCTCGGTCTCGAGGCACCGTTCCTGCTGGTCATGGGCTGGTCCATCGACGTGATGATCTGGGTCGCCACTATAGTGGCCGGCTGGAGCGCGGGGATAAGTGCCAGTCCGCTGCTGCAGCCGGTCGCGCTGCTGCTGGGGCTGCTGGCCCTGGCGTGGTTCACCTTCCTGACGAGTTGGCACCGGCTGGTTGCTCCGCTGCTGCTGGTACCCGCGGTATGGCTGCTGGCGCTCGACAGGCCGCCGGACGTGCTGGTTTCCGACACGACGCAGGCAATCGCCATGCGAGGGGAGGACGGACTGGCGCTGGTCGCCGGCAAGCCGGACAGTTTTGCCGTGAAGGTCTGGCGCGAGACCTACGCCGAGCCGCTGGCTCCGGCACCGCTGCTGCGCTGCGACAGCATTGGCTGCTTCGGCCACAGTGCCGCGGGGTTCAGCCTCGCGATTGCGACGGACCCGGCGGCATTTCACGAGGACTGCGGTCTCGCTGACCTGATGATTCTGCGGCGGCAAGCGCCGCAGACCTGCGCCGGGAGCCTGGTGATCGATGCCGATGCGCTCGAGCGCGGCGGCATTCACTGGCTGCGCTGGGACGAGGCCGCCGAGGCCTTCGAGGTCCGGCCGGCCGTACCGCCGGGGGACCGACCTTGGCGGGTGCCGCATTGAGCTGCCGCAATCCCGCCTAGATCATGGTTGGCGGCCGTTAACCTACGGCTTGAAGAACGGCTCGGGCAGGCCCGGCACGTCGAGTTCGATGGCGAAGACTCCACCGGCCGTGGGCTGATCGACTTCTTCCTGCGGCGTGAAACCTTCGCGGGCCGTGGTCAGGAACAGCGTCTTCATGTCCTTGCCGCCGAAAGCCGGGCAGGAGACCCGGGTGACCCCGCCGGGCACCGTGACGGTCTTGTCAAGCTTGCCATCGGGCGAGATGCGGATGGCCTTGCCGGCGCCCCAGCGGGCGTTCCAGACGAAGCCTTCGCTGTCCACCACGGAGCCGTCGGCACCGCCCGGACCTTCCATGGTGAAGAAGTCTTCCCACTCGCCGATCGGCATGCCGGTCTCGGGATCGAGGGCGCATTTGACGATCATCTTGCCCGAGTCGGTGAAGTAGGCGGTGCGGCCGTCGGGGGAGAAGCAGATCGAGTTCGGGATGCGGATACCGGAGATGATCTTGTTGAGCACGCCGTGGCGATAGTGCCAGACGCCACCTACGCCCATTTCGGCGCGGCGGCCCATTGTGCCGATCCAGAACCCGCCGGCCCGATCGACACGGCTGTCATTGGTGCGGTTGCCGGGAACGTCGGCCTCGACGGCGAGCATCGGGGTGTGGCTGTCGTCGCGGAAATCGTAGCGCATCAGCATGCCGGACTGGGTAACGGCAAGCGTGTGCTCGTCGATGACGCCGGCGGCGCTGACCGTGTCCTTGAAGGTGATGCGGTCGACGATGTGGCCGTCGGAGTTGGCGCTGAGCAGCGTCTTGTTGAGGATGTCGAACCAGAACAGGCGGCCGAGCAGGGGATGCCAGAACGGGCCCTCGCCCAGTTCGCAGCGGCTGTCGACGAAGAGTTCGGCCTGGAGGTTCATCGCGGTGTTCCCTGATCGTACGCGGTGACGGCGGCTTGCGCCTTGGCGGCAACGTCGGTGGCCGACATGCCGGGCTTGTAGATGTAGGTGCCGAGCCCGAAGCCGGCGCAACCTGCGGCAAAGTACTCGGCGAAATTGTCGGGATTGGCGCCGCCCACCGCGTAGAGCGGAATCGACGGCGGCAGCACGGCCTTCATCGCCTTGATACCCTTGGGGCCGAGGATCTCGGCCGGGAAGAACTTCAGGCCAGTGGCGCCCGAACGGATGGCCGTGAAGGCATCGGTAGGGGAGAAGACGCCGGGATACGAGGTCATGCCGCGTTCGATGGTGGCGGCGATCACTTCGGCATTGGTGTCGGGCGACACGACGAAGCGGCCGCCGGCTTCGGCCACACGATCGACATCGGCGCGGCTGAGCACGGTCCCGGCGCCGATCAGGGCGCGACCGTCAAAGGCTTTCGCGGCGTCGGAGATGGAGCGGAAGGCGTCGGGAGAGTTGAGCGGCACCTCGATCATGGTGATGCCGGCGGCAACGAGGGAGTCGCACACTGCCAGCGTCTCGGAGGGGGTGATGCCACGCAGGATGGCGATGATGTGGCGGTGGTCCATGAGCTTATCCTTGGCGCGCGGCCTTGAGGCCGGCGAGGGTGGCGTCGGTGGCATCGACGATGCGGGACTTCGCCCCGAGCTTTGCGAGTGCCCCCTGGTAGAGGCTGCAGAGGCCGACGCTGCCGATGAGGGGGATCTCGGCGGTGCCGATCCAGTCGCGCTGCCCGCCGATTTCGGCGCCGATGAGGAGGCCCGAGAGGAAGCCGGCGCACCAGGCGGGCGAACGGCCCGAGAGCAGGGCGCCGGCGCGGACCTTGAACAGGGTGGCGGTGAGGCGCTCGGGCTTGTCGAGGCCGAGCGCGAGGCCGGCGTCGAAGCCGATATCGCGTTCCTCGCCTTCAAGTTCGCCGTTGAACGAGTGACGGAGCACGGAATGGACGCGGAGAAGCTCGAACACTTCGCCGGTCATGGCGGATGAGAACCGGCTCAGTGTCGTGCCCTCCAGCATCGCCCACTTGGAGTGGGTGCCGGGCATGATGACGAGGCCGGAGAAGCCTGGGAGAAGGGCCGAAAGGCCGAGGAGCTGGGTCTCCTCGCCGCGCATCACGTCCTCGGCACCGACATCGCGCTGGCAGACACCGGGGAGGATTGTGGGGGCGAACTGCCCGCCCGGCATGTCGGGTGCGACGGCGCCAGGCGACAGGGTGCGGAGGTCCGCGGGGGCGTCGAGATACGGCGCTTCGAGCCAGCCCTGGCGGGCCCCGGCCATGCCACAGATGAGGACATCGACAGGCTCATGCACCTCGGTGAGGAGGCCGGTGAGGACCGAGGGGTATTGCTCGCGGGAAAGGCGGCTCATGCCGTCGGGGGAGGAGCGGGAGAACTGGATCTCGCCGGCGGCATCGATGCCCCAGGCCCGCAGGTTCGAGGTGCCCCAATCGACGGCCACCCATTCGACGGCTGATGCCAAGTTACGTCCTCCCCAGACTGTCGCTTGCGACGAGAGGACGAATGCCCGGCGACCGGTCCGCTGTCAAAAGAAAAAGGGCCGGCGGGCGGCCGGCCCAAGTGAGGCAGAAAGCTGACGTGTCGAGTTCAGTACTTCCGGAGCAGGCCGACGAGGCGACCCTGCACCTTCACCCGATCGGGCGGGAAGATGCGGGTTTCGTAGGCAGGGTTGGCGGCCTCGAGAGCGATGGAATTGCCCTTGCGGCGCAGGCGCTTGAGGGTGGCTTCCTCGTCGTCGACGAGCGCGACCACGATCTCGCCGGTCGAGGCGGCGTCCTGCTTCTTTATGAGTACGGTATCGCCGTCGAAGATGCCGGCCTCGATCATCGAGTCACCGCGCACTTCGAGTGCGTAGTGCTCACCTGGCCCGAGCATCTCGGGCGGCACCATGATCGTGTGGCTGTGGGTCTGGATCGCTTCGATCGGCGTACCGGCCGCGATGCGGCCCATCACCGGGATGGACACGACCTGCATGGCCGATACCTGGGCAGGGGAATTGGCGTTGCTGCGGCTGGGGGGCGTGGCGACGCGGCCGAGATTGCCCTCGATCACCGACGGCTCGAACCGCGTCTTGCGGCCGCCAAGCGAAGGGTTCATCGAATCGGGCAGCTTGATCACCTCCAGCGCCCGTGCCCGGTTGGGCAGGCGGCGGATGAAGCCGCGTTCCTCGAGCGCCGTGATCAGGCGATGGATGCCCGACTTGGACCGCAGGTCGAGCGCGTCCTTCATTTCGTCGAAGGAAGGCGGAATGCCGGATTCCTTCATCCGCTCATGGATGAACATGAGCAATTCGTGTTGCTTGCGCGTGAGCATGTGTCACCCCATGAATAGAATCGGAACAAAGGCTGAACGATGTTCTATCCGTTCCAGTTATGTTCTGCAACACTTCGGTAAACATGCGGTTAGCAGACGTGGCGAAGCCCCCGCCGGCCTTGCGGCCTCGGGTTGATGGATAGGCGGGGACCGGCGGGGCTGAGCCCCAGGCGCGGTAGTCCGCAGTTTGAGCGAGACTTTCGCCCCGCCGGTCTATCGAGGTCGGTTTAGACGGGGATGCAAAGGGAACGGTCGCGCCAGCCCTCCCGGTAGCCTGCCTGATCGTCCGGCAGAACTCGGCCTCGCTGGCGGCCGGTTGCTCAGCACCGCGGCCCGCCACGGGGCGACCCCCGTGACCCTCGATGTCCCCCGCCGTCCGTTCGTCGCGAGCGCCCGCCCTGCGGGGAGACGAGGGCAGTTTCTCATGTTCAGAAACCGCGGGGATAAGTTGGCGTGTGAACTCGGCTGAGCGGTTGAGTTTGTTGCTCCCCCCTTCCGCCTGCCGGCACCTTCTCCCGCAGGCGGGAGAAGGATTCCGTGTCGGGGGCGTGCCAAGAAAGAGGGCGGTGGTCGGGTTCACGAACCGCCGGGTGGCCCATTGAGAGGCGTCATCCCCAGTTGAGGGGAATGACCTCGACGATTTCGCCGGGCGGGGCGCCGGGGTCGTCTTCGGGCTGGACGATGAGCGCGTCCGCCATCGCCAGCGAACTCGAGTGGCCGCTGTCGGTCTCGAAGATCGGCATGACCTGCAGGAAGCCGATGTCGTTGCGGCTGAGGTTGCCGCGCATGTAGTGGCGGCGCGGGCCGTTCGGCGGCAGGGCCGCGAGGGTGGGGACGCCGATGCGCGGCCACAGCGGGTCGGGATGGCCGAGCAGGGCGCGGAGCACCGGCTTCAGGATCACCGTGGCGGTGACGTGGGCCGAGACGGGATTGCCGGGCAGGCCAAAAACCAGCGTCTTGCCGCGCGTGCCGAACATCAGTGGCTTGCCGGGCCGCATCCGCAGCTTCCAGAAATCGACATCGACGCCGAGGTCCTTCAGCACCTCCTGCACGTAGTCGCGGTCGCCGACGCTGGCGCCGCCGGTGGTGATCAGGATGTCGATGCCGGCATCGAAGGCCTCGAGCAGCTTGGCATCGAGCTTCGGCTTGTCGTCAGGAACGATGCCGAGATCGATGATGCTCTCCGCATAGGGGGCGAGGAGCGCGCTGAGACCAAAGCTGTTCGAGGCGACGATCTGATCCGGCCCGAGCGGGGTGCCCGGTGGGACGAGCTCGTCACCAGTAGCGAGGATAGCGATGCGCGGGCGTTTCGTGACGGTCAGCGTCGGCTGGTTGGCTCCCGCTGCGAGGCTCAGCATCTGCGGCGTGAGCGCCGTGCCGGGGGGCAGGAGTTCGGCGCCGCGGCGGAAGTCGAAACCCTGCTTGCGGAGGTTCTGGCCCGGCCGCACGGCCTTGGCGAAACTGATCTGGTTGCCGTTGGCCGTTGCCTCTTCCTGCATGATGACGGCATCGGCCCCGATCGGCATGGGCGCGCCGGTGAAGATGCGGACGCACTGGCCGGGCTGCATCATGCCGATGAACCGGGCGCCGGCTTGCGCGCTGCCCGCGAGCTTCAGCGCCTTGCCGGGAGCCACTTCTGCGGCGCGGACGGCATAGCCATCCATGGCGCTCGAATCGAAGGGCGGCTGGTTGTGGCTGGAGGTGAGGGGTTTTGCCAGCACGCGGCCGTTGGCAGCGCTGAGACCCACGGTTTCGCTGCCGAGCTTCGGGAGCTTGCGGATGATGCGGGCGATGGCTTCGTCGACGGGCATCATCGCGAAAAGTCTCCGGACTTGCCGCCCGACTTCTGCTCGAGCTGGATGGCGAGCACCCGCATGGCGCGATCGTGCGACTTGGCCATATCGTAAAGGGTGAGCGCAGCGACGGAAGCGGCTGTCATTGCTTCCATTTCGACGCCCGTCTGGGCCGTTGTCTCGGCCGTGGCGGTGACCAGCAGGGTGTCGGCGTCGCGGGTGATCTCGACCTCTACCCGGGTCAGCGGGATCGGGTGGCAGAGCGGGATCAGCTCGGCGGTCTTCTTGGCCGCCATGATGCCGGCGATGCGGGCGACGGCGAGGGCATCGCCCTTCTTCAGTTCGCCGCCCATGATGAGATGAAGCGTTTCGGGCTGGGCCTCGAGCCGGGCGGTGGCGACGGCGCGGCGGCGCGTGATCGCCTTGTCGCCGATATCGACGATGTGCGCCTCGCCCGCCTGGTTGAGGTGGGTGAGGGCCATCAGCCGTTGAGCAGCTTGATCGTGGCGGCGGTGACGTCGTGCTGCCGCATCAGGCTTTCGCCGACGAGGAAGGTGCCGATATTGGCGTCGGCATCGAGCTTGCGGATGTCATCGTGGGTGGTGATGCCGCTCTCGGACACCAGGTGCACGCCCGAGGGGACGCCGCCGGCGAGGTTGACGGAGGTCGAGAGCGTCGTCTCGAAGGTGCGCAGGTTGCGGTTGTTGATGCCGATAAACTCGGCATTGAGGCCGAGGGCGCGGTCGAGCTCGATCTGGTCGTGCACTTCCACCAGCGCATCCATGCGCCATTCCTCGGCGGCGTCGAGCAGGTAGCGGGCGACGTCGTCGCCGACGGCGGCGAGGATGATGAGGATGCAGTCGGCGCCCCAGGAGCGGGCCTCGGCGACCTGGTAGGTCTCGAACAGGAAATCCTTGCGGAGCACCGGCAGGCTGGTGGCGGCGCGGGCTTCGATCAGGTAGCCCGGCGCGCCCTGGAAACTCGGACGGTCGGTGAGGACCGAGAGGCAGCTGGCGCCGCCCAGCTCGTAGGCACGGGCGAGTTCGGCCGGGTTGAAGTCGGGGCGGATGAGGCCCTTGGACGGGCTCGCCTTTTTCACCTCGGCGATGAGGGCGTACTTGTTCTCGGCGCGCTTCTTCTTCAGGGCCGAGAGGAAGCGGCGGACCGGCGGCGCGTCGTGCGCGGCGGCCACCACCTCGTTCCACGGGCGCAGGGTTTTTGCGGCCGCGATCTCTTCGCGCTTGTAGATTTCGATCTGGGAAAGGATGTCGGACATAATCAGCTGTTCGATACGGCGATGAGGGCGTCGAGCTTGGCTCTGGCGCGGCCAGAGTCGATGCTGTCGGCGGCGAGTGCCACCCCGGCCTTGAGGTCGGGGGCCTTGTCGGCGACGACGAGGGCGGCGGCGGTGTTGTAGAGCACGATGTCGCGATAGGCGTCGCGCTGGCCATCGAACAGGGCGCGCATGCGACCGGCATTGTAGGCCGGATCGGCGCCCTTGAGGTCGGCGAGACTTGCGCGCGGCAGGCCGGCATCCTCGGGGTCGAGGCTGAAGCTGCGCAGGTCGCCGTTCTTGATCTGGGCCACGAAGCTGGTGCCGGTGGTCGAAAGTTCGTCGAGATTGTCGGCGCCGTGCACGACCCAGGCGGAGACGGCGCGGTTGGCGAGGAGCGCGGCGGCGACCGGCTCGACCCAGCGCTGATCGTAGACGCCGAGCATGTAGCGGCGGGCGCCGGCCGGATTTGACTGCGGGCCGAGGAGGTTGAAGAGCGTGCGGGTGCCCATCTCGACGCGGCTGGGGCCGACATGCTTCATCGCCGGGTGGTGGGCCGGGGCGAACATGAAGCCGATGCCGGCCTCGGCGACGCACTGGGAAATCTTCTCGGGCGTCAGGTCGAGCTTGACGCCGAGTGCCGTGAGCACGTCGGAGGCGCCGGACTTGCTGCTCAGCGCGCGGTTGCCATGCTTGGCGACCGGCACACCCGAAGCGGCGGTGACGAAGGCGGAGGCGGTGGAGATGTTGAGCGTCTCGGCGCCATCGCCTCCGGTGCCGACGATGTCGATGGTGTTCTCGGGCTCGGCGACCTGCACCGGCACCATCTTCTCACGCAGGATCGAGACGGCGGCAGCGATCTCGCCGACGGTCTCGCCCTTGACGCGCATGCCCATGAGGAAGGCGCCGATCTGGCTGGGCGTGGCGTTGCCCTCCATGATCGTGGTCATGACGGCGCGCATTTCCTCGCCGGTGAGGTCCTGGCGCGAGGCGATCTTGTTGAGAGCGGCCTTGATGTCCATCACGCGGCCTGCTTCAGGTTGAAGTCGCGGGCAAGGTTGAGGAAGTTCTGGAGGATCGCGTGGCCGTTCTCGGACGCGATGCTTTCGGGATGGAACTGCACGCCGTGGCTCGGATACTGCCGGTGCTGCATCCCCATGATCAGGCCGTCATCGGTGGAAGCCGTGACTTCGAGGCTCGACGGCAGCGTCTCGGGCTTGACGATCAGCGAGTGGTAGCGCGTCGCGAGGAAGCCAGAGTTGAGGCCGCGGAACAGGCCCTTGCCGGTGTGGTTGATGGCGCTGGTCTTGCCGTGCATCAGGTGCGGCGCGCGGACGACGTCGCCGCCGAACGCCTGGCCCAGGGCCTGGTGGCCGAGGCAGACACCGAGGATCGGGATGGTCGCAGCGAAGCGGGTGATCAGCGGCAGGCAGATGCCGGCCGTGTCGGGCGTTGCTGGGCCGGGCGACAGCACGATGGCTTCGGGCGCAAGCGCCGCTATCTCGTCGAGCGTAATCTTGTCGTTACGCTTCACGGTCGAGTTGGCGCCCAGTTCCCCGAGGAAATGGACGAGATTGTAGGTAAAGCTGTCGTAGTTATCGATGACGAGCAGGCGCATTGGTCAGGTTCCCCCTGGCGAGTTCTAAACACAGAGCCGCGCCCGCGAAAGCAGGAATGGACGTTTCAGACTCAGCGTCGCCATCGCCCCATGGTCATCATCGTGTTCGTCACTGTCCCACCCTCGCCTCGCCGGCGTAGCGTAGAGCTTCTTCGGCGGCGCTGAAAAGGGCGCGGGCCTTGTTTTCGCATTCGAGCTGTTCGAGTTCGGGCTTTGAATCAGCGACGATGCCGGCGCCCGACTGCACGTAGATCCGGCCGTCCGAGACGATGGCGGTACGGAGAATGATGCAGGTGTCCATGGTGCCGTCGGCGCCGAAATAGCCAACGCAGCCGCCATAGATGCCGCGACGGGTCTTTTCCAGCTCGTCGATGATCTCCATGGCGCGCACCTTGGGGGCGCCGGAGACGGTGCCGGCCGGAAAGCCGGCCGAGAGCGCATCGACGAAATCGTGCTTGGGGTCGAGCACGCCGACGACGTTCGAGACGATGTGCATGACGTGCGAATAGTATTCGAGGAAGAACTTGTCGGTGACCTTCACCGAGCCGATTTCGGCGACGCGGCCGACATCGTTCCGGCCGAGATCGAGCAGCATCAGGTGCTCGGCGAGTTCTTTGGGGTCGCTCAGCAGTTCGTCGGCCAGTTCCTTGTCGCGGGTCGGGGTCGAGCCGCGCTTGCGGGTGCCGGCGATGGGGCGGATGGTGACCTTGCCGTCCTGCACCTTGACCAGGATTTCCGGGCTGGAGCCGGCGATCTGGAACTTCCCGAAATCGAGGAAGTACATGTAGGGCGAGGGGTTGGTGCGGCGGAGCGCGCGGTAGAGCGCCGTCGGCGGCAGGTCGAAATCGGCGGAGAAGCGCTGCGACAGAACCACCTGGAAGATGTCGCCGGCGCGGATGTATTCCTTCGCGTCCTCGACCATGCGCGCGTATTCGGTGGGCGTGGTGTTGGACTTGACCGCGATGCTGTCGAGCTTTGGCGCGGTGGCGGTGTAGGGCAGGGTGCGGCCGAGGCGGGCGACGGCGTCGTCGATGCGGCCCTGCGCGGTCTCCCAGGCCTGGCGGGCGTTGACGCCCTCGCGCACGTAGATCGGCGCGGTGAGGTAGAGCTCGTCCTTCACGGTGTCGAACACGGCGAGCACGGTGGGGCGCATCAGCACGGATTCGGGGAAGCCGAGCAGGTCGTCGTGGCGGTCTGGCAGCACTTCCATCTGCCGCACCATGTCGTAGCCGAGATAGCCGTAGATGCCGGCGGCGGTGGACGGCAGGCCCGGCGGGACCTCGGCCTGGCTCTCGGCGACGAGGGCGCGGAGCGCGTCGAGCGGGTGGCCTTCCAGGGGGGTGAAGGCGTCGGGTGTGAGGCCGGCGTTGCGGTTGATGCTGGCCTTGCCACCCTCGACCTTGAGGATGATGTCGGGATCGAAGCCGATCATCGAGTAGCGGCCGCGGATGGCACCGTCCTGCACGCTCTCGAGCAGGAAGGTGTTCTGCCGCCCGTCGGCCAGCTTCAGGTAGGCGCCGATCGGCGTCTCAAGGTCGGCGACGACACGGCGGAAGACGATCTGCGCGCGGCCCGCATCATAGGCGGCGGCAAAGCGGCTGAACTGGTCGTCCGCCATCACTGCGCCGCGGAGTTGAGCGTGAGCAGGTTGTCGAGGGCCTGCCGGTTGATCCTGAGGCTGGCCAGGTCCAGCAGGCCGCGCTGGAAGTCGGCGTCGAGCCCGTCGGTGATCGAGTTGGCGACGAACTGCTCGATCGCCGGGGTCGCGGCATCGGCTTCGGCCGGGGTGACCTCGATGACCTGGAACACCACCTGGTCGCCGTCGCCATTGATCGCTGCGCCGAAATGGCCAGGACCACCATCGAAGATGGCTTCGGCGACAGTGGCGTTGAGCACCGGGGTGCCGTCGCCGTCGCGGCCCATCGGCAGGCTCGGGACGGGGAACTGGTTCAGGTCCGCGGCGGCGTCGACCAGCGACATGCCGGCGCGCATCTTGTCCAGCGTGATGGCGACTTCGGTGGTCAGGGCTTCGGAGGTCTTCTGCGCCGTCCAGTCGGCCACCAGCGCGTCGCGGACTTCATCGAGAGTCTGGTCACGAGCCGGCTCGACCGACTTGAGGTCGAACCAGACATTGCGGTTGGAGCCGAGCGACACCGAAGGGGTCAGGGCGCCGGCTTCGGCGCGAAAAGCTGCTGCTGCGACAGTGGCGCGGGCATCGGCCGGCACATCGGTGGTGTCAGCGAGCTCGGCGCCGTTCTGCGTGATCGCGACCGTTGCGACTTCGAGGTTGAAGCGCTCGGCGATCTCCGGCAGCTGCTTGAACGCGGCCCGCAGTTCCTCGATCTGATCGAGCAGGTCGGCGACCTCGCCACGGGCGGCATCGGTCGAAAGCTTACGGACGATTTCGGCGCGGGCGTCTTCCAGCGTCGCCTGAAAGGTGGGCTGGATCTCGGCCACGAACACGGCGCGCTTGGCGCCGCCGATGCCGGAGATGATGGCCACGGCGTCGGTGCTGGCAAGGCCGAAAGCCGCCTCGGCCAGCGAGGTGTCGGTGACTTCGGTCCGGGCGCGGGTGCCAAGGTCGGAGGGCGTCACGCCCGCTGCCGCAACGATCTGGCTGACCGGGGTACCGGCGGCCTGACCGTCGGTGAAGGCCTTCTCGAGCTCGGGCGTCGAGAGGGCAACCTGGCGGATGGCGCGGCGTTCGGGCGTCACAAGGCTATCCCTGGTGCGCTCGTACTCGGCAACGATCTCGTCCTCGGGGATGGTCTTGGTGGCCGCCAGGGTCTCCGGGGTCAGCACCAGCACATCGATGGTGCGGGTCTCGCGGGTCCGGAAGTCGGTCTGCCGGGTCTGGAGGTACGCAGCGAGTTCCTCTTCGGTCGGATCGGCAACCGCAGGGATGGATGTTGCGTTAAGGACGAAATAGTCGACGGTGCGCTTGTCGCCGATATAGCGCGAAACCAGCTCCAGGGCGGCTTCGGGCGTCGGAGTGGTGCCCGTCAGGCCTGCCAGCAGCTGCTGGCGCCGCGCCGCGTCACGCTGGAGGTCGAAATACTCTTTCTCGGTGAATCCACTGTTCTGCAGCACGGCCTTGAAGTTGTCGGTGCTGAAACCGCCCAGCGTGCCGGCAAAGTTCGGATCAGAGCGCACCATGTCGCCGAGCTTGGTCTCGGAGACGCCAAGGCCGAGATCGCGAGCGAACTTGTTGACCGACGCCTGCGCCGCAAGCTGCTGCAGGGTGAAATCGGGAATGCCGGCCGCCACGGCTTCCTCATCGGTGGGAAAGCGCCCATTCTGCTGCAGGAAGGCGTTGAGCTGGTTCTGGTAAGCGCGCTGGAAATCGCGGCTGGAGATATCGGTTCCGGCCGCCGACGCTACGGTATTGCTGCCCAGCGTACCGATCACCTCGGAAATGCCGAACCCGGCCAGGCCGATGATCAGGAACACGCCGATGATTTTGCCGACCCAGGTTTTGGTGATCGAACGAAGAGAGTTGAGCATCAAGCGGTTCCAATGAGGTCCAGGCGCTTTACGGGCGGCGGATACTAGACAGGGTCGAGTTTGTGCCGCAAGGCACGTTTGCCGAGATAGTGAGCATGGGGGGTTATGGCAAACGCCCCCGATAGGCAAGTAGCGGGAGCATCAAGTGACGACACCGATCACCCCCCTGATCGCAGGCAACTGGAAGATGAACGGCACCAACGCCTCGTTGGCAGAGGTGCGGCGGCTGTCGGAGCTGCTGACGGCAACGCCACCACGCTGCACGGTGGTCATCTGTCCGCCTGCCACGCTGCTGGCGCCGCTCAATGCGATTGCCGCGCCGAGCGGCATTGTCATCGGCGGACAGGATTGCCACCCGATGCCGAGCGGCGCGTATACCGGTGACGTCAGCGCCCAGATGCTGGCAGATGCCGGCGCGCAGTACGTCATCGTCGGGCACTCGGAGCGTCGGGCCAGGTACGGCGAGACCGACGATCTGGTGCGCGGCAAGGCCGTGGCGGCGATGACCGCCGGGCTGACTCCGATCATCTGCGTCGGCGAAACCGAAGCCGAGCGTCGTGACGGCAAGGCCGAAGAGGTCGTGACGAGGCAGTTGGCCAACTCGGTGCCCGAGCAGATCGGGCAACTCGGCATCGTGATTGCCTACGAGCCGGTCTGGGCCATCGGCACCGGGTTGACGCCCACCTCCGATGACATCGGCCAGATGCACGGCACCATCCGTCGCCTGCTGACCGAGCGCTATGGCGAGGCCGGTGCCCGCAGCCGGATTCTCTATGGTGGTTCGATGAAACCAGCCAATGCGCGCGAGATTCTGGACATCGAAAATGTGAATGGCGGGCTGGTTGGTGGCGCCAGCCTCTTGGCAAACGACTTCCACGCCATTATCTCGGCAGTCTGAGAGGGCGGAGCCGCGCTTGTCACAAAGCGACGGTTGACGCTGGCATTTGCATTGGCGCGCGTGTATGAGGCGCGCCAATCGACATTGAAACGTTAGGTCCCGATGGGCGCGCTTTCCAACATCCTGATCGTCGCTTACCTGCTGATCGTGCTCGCACTGATCGCGGTAATCCTGCTGCAGCGCTCCGAGGGCGGTGGCCTGGGCATGGGGTCGAGCAATTCCAACGGCCTCGTCAGTGTGCGTGGCACCGCCAACCTGCTGACCCGAACGACCGGCATCCTCGCGGCGCTGTTCTTTGCAACGGCGATCGGCCTCACCATTCTGTCCGAGCTCGACCGCGGCACGGACTCGATCCTGAACAATGCAGCCGAGGGCGGCACTGCGCCGACCACCGTGCTTGATGCCCTGCAGCAGATGCAGCAGGGTTCGTCCAGCGACCTGCCGGTACCCGCGAGCAGCGACCTGGCAACGCCTGCTGCCCCGACCGACTCGACCCTGCCGGTTCCGGCCGCCACTGACGCGCCGACCGATTCGGCGCCTGCGGCCACCGATGCGGCGCCCGCTGCTACCGACGCCGCCCCGGCTGCCGATGCTGCCCCGGCGGTAGAGGCTCCGGCCGAGAGTGCCCCCGCCGCGGAGACGCCTGCGGCTCCGGCCGAGGCTCCGGCCGCGACTGAACAACCTGCAGCGCCGGCCAACTAGGCGGCGGCGACAACGAACCAGGGAAGGGGATGGCAACATCCCCTTCTTCTTTTTGTGTAGGGTGACGCGACGCGATCGGCGCTGCCCTTGAGAATCACGGTTTCGACCAGATAGGTGAAGGCCCATGGCTCGGTACGTTTTTATCACCGGTGGCGTGGTTTCCTCCTTGGGCAAGGGCCTTGCTTCCGCAGCGCTCGGTGCGGTGCTGCAGGCCCGTGGCTACAAGGTGCGCCTCCGCAAGCTCGACCCCTATCTGAACGTCGACCCCGGCACGATGTCGCCGACGCAGCATGGCGAGGTGTTCGTCACTGATGACGGGGCCGAGACCGACCTCGACCTTGGCCACTACGAGCGCTTCACCGGCCGGCACGCCAACAAGCGCGACAACATCACCACCGGCCGCATCTATTCCGACATCATCGCCAAGGAACGCCGCGGCGACTATCTCGGCGCCACCGTGCAGGTGATCCCGCACGTCACCGACGCCATCAAGGACTTCATCCGCGAGGGGAACGAGGACTTCGACTTCGTGCTCGTGGAAGTCGGTGGCACGGTCGGCGATATCGAGGGCCTGCCGTTCTTCGAGGCGATCCGCCAGTTCGGCAACGATATCCCGCGCGGCCATGCCGTCTACATGCACCTGACGCTGATGCCATACATCCCGTCTGCGGGGGAGCTGAAGACCAAGCCGACCCAGCACTCGGTGGCGACGCTGCGCTCGATCGGCATCGCGCCGGATATCCTGCTGATCCGCTGCGATCGCCCGATTCCGCAGTCCGAGCGCAAGAAGCTGGCGCTGTTCTGCAACGTGCGCGAGAGCGCGGTGATCCAGGGACTCGATGTGGCGTCGATCTACGACGTGCCGCTCGCCTACCATCACGAGGGCCTCGACCGTGAGGTGCTCGCCGCGTTCGGCATCAACGATGCGCCCGAGCCCGACCTGACCGCGTGGCAGGAGGTCTCGACCCGCCTGCACAGCCCCGAGGGCGAGGTCAATATCGCCATCGTCGGCAAGTACACGGGGCTGAAGGACGCCTACAAGTCGCTCAGCGAGGCGCTGCAGCATGGCGGCATCGCCAACCGGGTGAAGGTCAACCTCAACTGGATCGATTCCGAAATCTTCGAGCACGAGGATCCGGCGCCGTATCTCGAGCATATCCACGGCATCCTGGTGCCGGGCGGCTTCGGTGAACGCGGCTCGGGCGGCAAGATCCAGGCGGCGCGGTTCGCTCGGCTGAAGGACGTGCCGTATTTTGGCATCTGCTTCGGCATGCAGATGGCCTGTATCGAGGCGGCGCGGAACACCGCCGGCATCAAGAATGCCTCCTCCACCGAGTTCGGTCCGACCAAGGAACCGATCGTCGGCATGATGACCGAGTGGACCAAGGGCAACGAGAAGGAAAGCCGCTCGGCCGAGGGTGACCTCGGGGGCACGATGCGGCTGGGCTCCTACCCGGCGCAGCTCGCCAAGGGGTCGCGCGTCGCCGATATCTACGGCACGACCCGCATCGCCGAGCGCCACCGCCACCGCTACGAAGTGAACATGAACTACCGCAAGGTGCTCGAGGCCAATGGCCTGCTGTTCTCGGGCGTCTCGCCCGACGGCAAGCTGCCCGAGATCGTCGAGCGGACCGACCACCCGTGGTTCATCGGCGTGCAGTTCCACCCGGAGCTTAAGAGCAAGCCGTTCGAGCCCCATCCGCTGTTCGCCAGCTTCATCGAAGCCGCGAAGGCGCAAAGCCGGCTGGTGTGATCGAGCTCAGGACGCCGAGGCTGACACTGCGCCGGCCCCGGCTCGACGACCTCGCGGCGTTCTACTCGATCATGTCGAACCCGCTGGCCATGCGGTACTGGTCCACTTTGCCGCACGCGAGCATCGAGGTCACTCGCCCCTGGCTCGAGCAGATGGTCGCTCGAACGGCGTCGGGCGGCGAGGATTTCGTCATCGAGTTCGACGGGCGGGTGATCGGTGATGTCGGCGCCGGCCGCTTTCCGGAATTCGGCTTCATGGTCGACCCTGGCTACTGGGGCAGGGGAATCGCCACCGAAGCGGCCCGCGCGTTCATCGAATACGTCTTCAAAGCCACGCCAGTCGATCGGTTGACTGCCGACGTCGATCCCAGAAACCTGGCGTCGTTGAAGGTACTGGAGAAGCTCGGCTTCACCATCACCGGAACCGCGGAGCGTACCTTCCTCCTCGGGACCGAATGGTGCGATAGTGTCTATCTCTCGCTCCCACATCTGCCCAGAGGCCATCATGGCTGACGTCCTCTCCCTTTCAAAAGCCCGCAAGGCCAGGGCTCGCGTGGCCAAAGAGCAGACCGCATCGGAGAACCGCGTGAAGTTCGGGCGGACGAAGGCGGAGAAGGAGCGCGAGGCGGCGCTTGCGAAAATTGCCCAGAAGCGACTGGACGAAGTCAAGCGCGAGGACTAGGGCAGGGCATTGCCTCAGGCGCATCCGGAGTTGCCGACATGACGACGCTATACGACTTTTCCGCTCGTCTTATCGATGGCACCGAGCAGCCGCTTTCCGCCTACCGCGACAAGGTTGTGCTGGTGGTGAACGTGGCCAGCAAGTGCGGTTTCACTCCGCAATATGCGGGCCTCGAAAAGCTCTGGATCGACTACCGGGACCAGGGGCTGGTGGTGCTGGGCTTCCCCTGCAACCAGTTCGGCGACCAGGAGCCGGGCACCGAGACCGAGATCGCGGCGTTCTGCGACCTCAATTACAATGTCAGCTTCCCGATGTTCGCCAAGATCGAGGTCAACGGCGACAGCGCGCACCCGCTCTATCAGTGGTTGAAGCGCCAGGCGCCGGGCGTGCTGGGTCTGCAGGCGGTGAAGTGGAACTTCACCAAGTTCCTCGTCGACCCGAGCGGCGAGGGCGTGACGCGGTTCGGTAGCGACGTCGAACCGGCGAGCCTCTCGGGGGAGATCGAGGCGCTGCTGGCCAAGGCCAGTGCATCGAACCTGGGGTAGTTCGCATGTCGGACGTACTGGTGCTGGGTGCCGGCATCGTCGGGGTAAGCGTCGCCATCCACCTGGCGAAGCGCGGCCGGACTGTGGTGCTGGTTGACCGCCGCGAGGCGGGCGAGGAGACGAGCTACGGCAACGCCGGACTGATCCAGCGCGAGGGCGTGGCGCCCTACACGTTCCCGCAGGATATCGGCGAGATCCTGCGCTACGGGCTCAACGACCGCATCGACATGCACTACCACCCCACGGCCCTGCCGGCCGTGGCGCCGTTCCTGTTCCGCTACTGGCGGGCATCGCGGCCCGAGAGCTACGCGCAGATCAAGCAATCCTACGAGCCGCTGATCCGGCATTGCCTCACCGAGCATGGGGTGCTGGTGGATGAGGCGGGCGCAGGGTCGCTGATCGAGAAGAAGGGCTGGTATCGCGTCTTCCGCACGGCGGAAAAGCGCGACGCGCAATTCGCCGAGGCGCGGAAGCTGGCGCAGGAGTTCGGCGTCGGCCACGCCGAACTGGACGGCACCGCGATGGCCGAACGGGAGCCGGGGCTTGGCGACCGCATAATCGGGGCGCTGCACTGGACCGATCCGTGGAACATCCGCGACCCCGGAGCGCTGGTGCAGGCCTATCGGGGGCTGTTCGAGCGGCTCGGCGGCACGGTGGTGCGGGCCGACGCGTTGGGTCTTTCGCGCAAGGGCGCGGGCTGGGGGTTGCCGGGCGGCATCGAGGCGGCCGAGGCGGTGGTGGCGCTCGGGCCCTGGGCCGGCGACCTGACGGCCCGGCTGGGCTACGACCTGCCGCTGGGGGGCAAGCGCGGCTACCACATGCACTACGGTCAATCCGGCAACCAACCGCTGACCAATTGGGTGCAGGATGCGGAGCGCGGCTACATGCTGGCGCCGATGGCGATGGGCGTCCGGCTGACCACCGGTGCCGAGTTTGCCCACCGTGACGCCCCCTCGACACCGGTGCAGCTCGACAAGGCCGAGGTGGCGGCCCGCGAGGTGTTGCCACAACTCGGCCAGCGGCTGGAGAGCACGCCTTGGCGCGGGGCGCGGCCCTGTACACCGGACATGATGCCGGTGATCGGCCGGGCGCCGCGGCACGACGGTTTGTGGTTTGCCTTCGGCCACGCGCACCATGGCATGACGCTGGGTCCGGTCACCGGCCGGCTTGTGGCCGAGATGATGACCGGCGAAACGCCATTCATCGATCCGACGCCGTACCAGGCGGAGCGGCTGCTGCGCTGAAGCTGGAGGGCAGGGTGGAACTCGCGTTTCAAGCAGTGGTGATCGAGTGGCGCGGGCCAGCGCCGTTCTACTACGCGAAGCTGCCGCCGCATATCGCCGCCGAGATCACGCGCATCAAGAAGCTGGTGACCTATGGCTGGGGCGCGATCCCGGTCGAGGCCGAAATCGGTGGGGTCCGTTTCACGACGTCGCTGTTCCCGCGTGACGAAACCTACCTGCTGCCGCTCAAGGACACGGTGCGCCGCCAGATCGGCGTGACGGTCGGGGACGTGGTTGCGGTGGAGATGCAGGTCGGCCGGGCGCCGAAGGAACCCGACCTGTGAGCGTTCCTGGCGCGACAGCGCTACGTCAGCGCAGGGTTTCGCGCATCCCCGGCGCCACCTTGAGCAGGGCAGGCCAGTCGACCGTTGCGCCGTGCAGCGGCAGCACGAACTCGCGGCCGTCGTAGCGGAAACGAACGGACGGCCAGGTCTTGGTCCGGCGCCAGTCCGTCGCTTCACCAATCGGTATGCTGACGACCCGGCCGTTGCCCAGTGGGCTGAGCATCTCGGCCTGCAATCACGGGCCGTCGAGGGTCAGGGCGGCAATGTTCCGGCGTCCCATCAGGGTGATGACAAGGTAGGCGAAAGCCATGCCCACGATCGCCAGTCCACCGCAAATCACTACCGCCAGCCAAAGCTCAGTCCCCTGGAACACCAGAATGGCCGCGGCGAGCGCGAAGCCCAGCGCCATGTAGCCCCAGTTGCTGACGCCCATGCGATTCTGGAACAGCAAGACCTGCTCGGACATGCGCATCTCCGTATTGCCACCAGATCATGGGCCGGACTGCGCCACGGTGACAATAGCTGCGACGTATCCTTGCGTGGGCAACTAGCCCGACTGCCCCGAAGAGCTTCGCGCGTCTTGAGGCCATCGGCATACGATAGCGGTGGAGATGCAGGTCGGCCGGGCACCGAAGGAACCCGACCTGTGAGCCTACTCTGGTGTACCCCAGCCGGCTACGGAACTGTACTCGCCCCGCTCGTGGATCACGTTCGCCCGGCCGACCAGCAGGTCGTCGATCCGCTGGATCGTAGCGGTATCCTTGCCCGTGTAGGGCATGGTGTGAAGAATGTACCGCATGGCGTTCAGTCGGGCGCGTTTCTTGTCGTCGGACTTGATGACGGTCCAGGGTGAATCCGCCGTATCGGTATGGAAGAACATCGCCTCTTTGGCAGCGGTGTAGTCGTCCCACTTGTCGAGTGAAGCAAGATCGATCGGCGACAGCTTCCACTGCTTGAGCGGGTGCACACGGCGCTCCTTGAAGCGGCGGCTCTGCTCATCGCGACTGACCGAGAACCAGAACTTCACCAGGTGGATGCCGCTGCGGACGAGATGCCGCTCGAACTCCGGTACCTGGCGCAGGAACTCGCGATACTCCTCTTCCGAGCAGAAGCCCATGACGCGCTCGACGCCTGCTCGGTTGTACCAACTGCGGTCGAACAACACGATCTCGCCCATGGTGGGCAGGTGCTGGACATAGCGTTGAAAGTACCACTGGCCGCGCTCGACCTCGCTAGGTTTTTCGAGCGCGACGACGCGCGCCCCACGCGGGTTCAGGTGCTCGGTGAAGCGCTTGATGGCGCCGCCCTTGCCAGCCGCGTCGCGCCCCTCAAACAGGATGATGACGCGCTGGTGCGCCTCTTTCACCCACGACTGCAGCTTGAGCATCTCGCTCTGCAACGCGAACTTCTCACGTTCGTAGTCGCGGCGCAGCATCTTGTAGCGGTAAGGGTAGCCGGCGGCCCGCCAGTTCTCGGCGAGTTCGTCCGAACTGCGCCGGGGCTTGCCCGCCGGCTTGGGCATGCCGAGCGCCGCGCGCATCCGCGTGGCGTCATCGGGTGAAGCGCCCGCAATGATCGCCTCGACACCTTCGGCAACCGTGGGGCCGTCCCCCTCGGAAATCTGCTTCAGCGCCGCGAGTTCGGCCTCCTGCGCGGCGGACGACCGCTCGTCGGCGAGACTCGTCCGGGCCGCCTGGGGCAAGGACTGATCTTCATCTGGGGATGTCGTCATCTCGGCTCCTGGGCTTTGATCGAGTTGAGCAGGCACGGTGCCGCGCCGGTTGCGCCTAGGCCTCAACCGGCGGAGGCAATGGCAGCGGCAATGGCGTCCTTTATCATGACGCGCTGCCGGCGCAGGGACTGCTCCACATCGTCGCTGACAGAATCGAGACGGGTCTCGGCGCGGTGGACCTTGTCATTGATCTCGTCGTAGTCCCGCAGCAGCTTTGCGAAGCGCGGATCCGACGCCTTCAGGGCATGGATCGCGTCGAGGTTGCCTGGGAACTCTTCGCCGAGGGTGTGGGGCGTATTCGACATCGGGCTCTCCTGGTTGAGGTGGAGCACCATGGCCCCGGGCCGGAGGGGGATTCTTGACCTTGATCAAGTCTGGACAATCCGGACGGCAGCGTGTCCCTGAACATGGTGTTGCGGCGGTCTCGACAATGGATTTCGGTAGACGTTTGCACTCCGCTTCCACGGCCTCAAGCGCGCGTCCTCCATCAGCCTGATGGTGTTGGTCTGGCCAGCCGGCGATCGCAACAACCGCAGCGATGATGGCGCGGCGCAGATGCTGCAGGAACTGAAGCTGCCCTTCGACGTGATCGATCCGTCGGCCGTACTCGAGGCCTACAGCCGCGCTGTGGGCAGGGGCGACACTGAAGGGCAGCATTGGCTGCATCGCCTACCCGATCTTTTCGATGTATCACGCTATGGGCCAGCCGCTTTGCAAGTACGCCGTGCGCGGGCTGATCGACGGCTGCTATCGAGCCGCGCCATCGTCACCGACCTGCCATCATCGGCGCGGGCGACGCTGACCCGGCAGGACGAGCAGAAGCGTCACGTGCTTCACCTGCTGTATGGGGCGCCGCAGATCCGTGGCAAGGCCGTGCCGGCAGGGGAGGGCACGCGGGTGATGGAAATGATCGAGGATATACCGACCCTTGGACCGGTAGCCGCCTCGGTGCGCTTGCCGCGCTCGCCCAGCCGCGTCTATGACGCTCTGACCGGCGAAGACGCACAACCGGTCCAGAAGATCGCAGAGACCATCGCCAGTATCACCGCATCGCGGTTGTCCGAGCGCGGCATCAGCCATGAACCGCATACCATCACGCTGAACTGCGACATCATCCTGCGCGGCTCTACTCGTCGGCCGCCTGCCCCGAACAACTCCGGCTCTCGCTGAGCCGATCCAGACCGGACCGTCCCATGCCACGCTACTGCCTCGACCTTGATACTCCCGCCGAGGGTTTCATCGACAGCTTCCTCATCGGCAACGGCTGGCTGGGCGGCACGCTCAAGGGCCGAACCGGAACGGAGCGGATCGACCTCAACCTCGATACGGCCTGGTCAGGCGGACCGCTGGTGCCGGAGGAAGGCGAGGCGCCCGCTCGGCTGATCCCGGCGCTGCGCGACGCCATCAGGCGGCGGGACTACCGGCGCGCCGATGAACTTGGGCGGGAACTGCAGGGCGAGCGCTGGACCCAGTCCTATCAGCCGCTCGGCGGCATCGAGCTGACCTATGCGACCGGCGAGGCCATCGACTACAGCCGCCGCCTCGACCTCGCCGAGGCCGTTGCCAGCACGCGCTATGCCGGCGTGCGGCTCGACAGTTTCGTGTCGAACCCCGACGGTGTGCTCGTCGCAGTTGCGACGGGGCAGGGGGTGGTTACGCCGGCGAAGGCCAGCCTCGGGTTTGCCGCGGCGCACCCCGATACTGTGGTCACGGTGTCCGAGGAGCATGGAACGGTGTGGCTGGTCGCGACGGCCCGCGTGCCAGTCCATGTGCTGCCCGACTACCGCAAAGGCGATACCGACGTCGTGGTCTATGATGCCGAGCCGCCGGATGGCGATGGCACGGTCGCGGCCGGGATGGGCTACGCGGTGGTGGCGGCGCTGCAGCGCGACGATGGGGGCGACCTGCGGCTCGCCGCATCGGCCGCCTCGGGGTTCCGTGGCGCCACCGAACGGCCGAGCGCCGACTTCGTGGCGCTGGTGACCGAGGCACGGGGGCGGGTCGATGCGGCGCTCGCGCGGACAACAGCCGACCTGCGGCAGCGACACCGGGACGACTATCGAGGGTTCTTCGAGCGGGCCGACCTCGACCTCGGCGGTTCTGACGCGCAGGCGCAGCGGGCCGAACTGCTGTTCCACTTCGGCCGCTACCTGATGATTTCGGCGTCGCGCCCCGGCACCGAGGCGACCAACCTGCAGGGAATCTGGAACGTCGACGTGCGGCCGGCGTGGAGTTCCAACTACACCATCAACATCAACACCCAGATGAACTACTGGCCGGCCGAGGCCGTGGGGCTGGCCGATCTGCACCAGCCGATGTTCACGCTGATTGGCGACATCGCGCGGGCGGGCGCGGCGACGGCGGCGCGCTACTACGGCGCGGCGGGCGCGACGGCGCATCACAACACTGACTTGTGGCGCTTCACGGCCCCGGTGCCCGGCATACCGCAATGGTCGAACTGGCCGTCGGGGCTCTACTGGATGGCGGCGCATCTGCAGCACCACATCGACCATGGCAGTGCCGCGCCGGACTTTGCCGGGACGGTGGCGCTGCCGGTGTTCCGCGCGGCGGCGGCTTTCGGGCTCGATATGCTGGTCGAGGATGCAGGCGGGGCGCTGGTCGCCAGCCCTTCGACGTCACCCGAGCATAGTTTCGTCGTCGATGACAGCCACGTCGCGATCACCGCCGGAACGGCGATGGACCAGGAACTGCTGCGCGAAACGCTGCAGAACTTCGTCGCGCTCGCCGGTTCGGCCGATCCGCTTGCTGCCCGGGCCAGCGACGCGCTCACCCGGCTGCGGCTGCCGGTGATCGGGGAGGCTGGCAACCTGCTCGAGTGGGACGACGACAAGCAGCCGGCCGAACTCGGGCACCGCCACCTGTCGCACCTTTACGGGCTCTACCCGAGGGTGCGGATCACCGAGGCGGGGACGCCCGCGGCGTTCGAGGCGGTGCGGCGCGCCCTGGCGCTCAGGCTCGACAACGGCACCGGCTATACCGGCTGGAGCCAGGCCTGGGTGCTGTGTCTTGCGGCGCGGCTGCGTGACAGCGCACTGGCTGGGCGATCGATCGATGGCATGCTCGACCAGCTAACCTCGCGGGCACTGCTAGTGCTGCATCCGCATACCGGCTGGAAGGAAGGCAATGTCTTCCAGATCGACGGGAATTTTGGCGTCGTCGCGGGGCTGGTGGAGCTGGTGGTGCAGGGGCACGAGGGTGCGGTGAGCCTGCTCAAGACGCTGCCGCCGGGCTGGTCCAGTGGCCGGATCGACGGCATCCGCTGCCGTGGCGGGCACGAGGTGAACGTGAGCTGGCGCGACGGGGCGCTGGAGGTGGCGACGCTGCGGGCCGGCCGCGATGGTGAGCTGGTAGTGGAGCTGCCCGATGGCGGCCCGCTTTCGGTGTCGGGGCCGGCGGGACCTGTGGCGGCGCGGCCGCTCGAGGCCGGGGTAGAGTGGCGGCGGCGCGTGGCCTGGGAGGCAAGCTCCGGAGCGCGCTACACAATCGCGCCGGCCTAGCTGGCCTCGCCGCTGGACAGGGGCGGGCGAAAGCGTCCAAGCTTGGGTTGATCATATCGAAAGGGGAGCCGCCGGATGCGCGGATTGATTCAGGTTCTGGCGGTGCTCGCGTTGTCCGTGCTGTCGTCGGCCGCCTTTGCTGCATCGACGGATGCGTCCTCGGCGCCGCCTGACCTGTCGGGTGAGTTGCGAACGGCGCTCGAGGTCTTTGCGTTCGGCGAGTTCGACGGTGCGACGGCCGAACAGCGGGACATGATGGTGGAGTGCATCCTGCCGGTGTTCGATGGCATAGACCACGAAATGCTGACGCTGGCGCTGGCCGAGGACGACTTCGAGCGCGGCCTCGGCGTCGTGCTCACGGCCTATCCGGAACGCGAAGAGATCATCGAGGCCTGCGAGGAACTGCTCTAGGGCCGCTTTCGTCGCAGCAGGATGTGACAACGCCCCCGACGCCCTGCTCACCGCGCTACCCTTGATCTGCCGCGACTGGCGACAGGCTGCCGTTTGATGCTGGTCGGCTCTAGCTGGCGCTCACGCCGTTCATCAACATGCTCACGGCGCGTTCCATCGAGCCGGCTGCAATGACGCTTCCGCCGTTGACGAAGAAAATCTCGTCGGCATTGTCGATGGTGTTCAGCCGATGGGCGATGACAACCTTGGTGGTGGTCGGCGGCAACTGGGCGAGGATGGTGCCCAGCAGTTGCTCGGTAACAGTGTCGATATTGGCGGTGGCTTCGTCGAGGATCAGCAGGTCGGGCCTGCGCAGGGCCGCTCGAATAAACGCGATGAGCTGCTTTTGCCCCAGGCTCATGGCGTCGCCGGCCGACGCGACCGGCGTGTCGAGGCCCTGGTCGAAACGGCTGAGGAGGCCGGCAAGACCTGCGGTGTCCAGTTGAGCTTTCAGCTCGTCGTCGCTGAGGGCGGCGATGGCGCGGCTGCCATAGCGGATATTGTCGCGGACCGTGCCGGTAAACAGGAACGGTTCCTGCAGGATGAAGCCGATACGCTCGGCCCTCGCTTCGGAGGAAAGGCTTCGGATGTCGGCGCCACCCAAGGTGACGCGACCCTGGGTCGGGTCGTAAAGCCGGGCCATCAACGAGGCGGTGGTGGTCTTGCCGCCGCCGGTGGGGCCGATGAAGGCGTAGGTCTTGCCGCGCTCGAGGGCGAAACTGACCTGCTTGAGCACGTCCTTGCCATCCGGATAGCGGAAGGACACATCCTCGAAGGTAAGCAGGGGGCCGGGCCTGGCAGGCTCAGCGGGCAGGGCGACGAGGTCGGAGGAGAGCGCCAGCACCTCCGAGATGCGATCGAGCCCGGCCAGCGCCAGCTGCAGCGAGGACCAGATGGTCGCGAGCTGCCTGAGCGGGGTGTAGAAGCTCGTGACGTAGAGCATGAAGCCGATCAGCAGGCCGACGGTGAGTTCCCCTGCCCCTATGAGCACGATGCCGTAGGCAATAACCACCAGCTGCCCCAGGTTGGATGCGAGCCCGTAGAGTGGGGTGAAGACGTTGCTGGCGACGCCCGCCCTGATCGAGGCTGAGTAATTGGCATCGTTGGCGGCTGCGAACTTGTCGCGGAAATAGTCGGCACGATTGAAGGCGACGATGACCTTGAAATTGGCCAGGCTCTCCTGGATTTCGCCGCTGAGGCTGCCCAGGGTCTGCAGGCTTTTGAAGCTGGCGCGCTTGACCCAGCCGGCGATCAACTGAGTAGCGATCAGCACCAGAACTGCCGGAATGAGGGCGACGGCGCCCAGGCGGATGTCGAGGACCAGAAGCAGGATGCCGGCGCCGACGATGAGGAAAGCATTGCCGAGGAACTGCATCAGCGCCTGGGCAAAGAACTGGTTGAGCTTGTCGGTGTCGTTGTTGATGCGCGAGATCAGGTCGCCGGAGCGGTTCTGGTTGAAGAAGGCAACCGGCAGCTCCTGCAGCTTGGTGAAGATGGCATTTCGCAGGTTGAAGAGGATGCGCCGGCCGACCCCGCCCATGGTGCGGGTCTGCACATAGCTGGTGACAAGACCGACGAGAAAGACGCCGAGCAGCAGGCCGGACCAGGTGAACAGGCCCACATAGTCGCCAGTGGCGATGAAGCTGTCGACGATGTGGCCGATGATCAGCGGCGCAGTCAGCGTGGTGGCCGAAGTGATCAGGATGGCGGCGAGCGCGAGGGCGACGTTGCGCCCTTCGCCGGCCATCAGCGGCAGCAGGCGGCCAAGCGCGGTCCAGATCGGCTCGTTGGCCGCGTTGTCGTCGCGCGTGTTAAGCCGATAGTTCATAGTCTTCGGTGCTCTGCTGGGAGGAATAGATCTGGACGTATTCCGGCGAGCTGGCGAGCAGCTGCTGGTGCGTGCCGATGGCGAGGACCTTGCCTTCCATGAGCAGGATGATCTGGTCGTAGTCTTCGACTGGCGCGATCTTCTGGGTAACCGAGATCAGCGTGATGCCCGGGTAGTCGGCGCGGACATTGCCCAGGATCTGGCGTTCGGTGCGCACATCGACGCGGGCGGTGAAATCGTCCAGCAGCAGGATCTTTGGATCAAGGGCCAGGGCGCGGGCCAGCATCAGACGCTGCTTCTGGCCGCCTGAGAGGCTGGTACCGCGTTCGGAAACGACTGTGTCGAGGCCGGCGGGGAGGGTGGCGATGAAATCGTCCAACTCGGCGGCAGCGATGGCCTTTCGAAGACTCTGGTCATCGACGGCGTCGGAGAAGGCGATGTTTTCGCGCAGGCTGAGGTTGAAGGTGACACTGTCCTGAAACACCAGCCCCACCTGTCGATGCAGGGCCTGCTTGTCGAAGTCGGCCAGCGGCACGCCATCATAGCGGACCTCGCCGGCCGTGGGCGTGATCAGGCCGCTGAGCGCATAGAGCAGCTGGGTCTTGCCGGCAGCGGTAGGCCCGATGATGGCGGTGCGACTGCCGGGCCTCGCGGCAAAGCTCACATCATCGAGGATGAGGCGCTGGCCATAGCGAACACTGAGGTGGCTGACCGTGAGGGCACCAGTAAGTTCGGCAACGCGGCTGCCAGAGGGTTTTGGCTCTGCTGCTTCGAGCACTCCGGCGATCCGGTCATACGAGGCGGTGGCCTGAGCGACGACATTGCTCATGAAGCCGATGATCAGGATGGGGAAGATCAGGATCGAGAGGTAGGAGTTGAAGGCGGTGAAATCGCCGAGCGTCATCGCTCCGGAAATCACCAGGTGACCGCCGAAGGCAACGATGGCGAGGGTGGCAAGGTTGGTGCAAAAAGTGATGACTGGGATCAGCGCCGAGAACATCGCCAGGATCTGCATGCCGATGTCCTTGGCGCGCTGATTGGCGGCGATGAATTTCTCATATTCAAGTGCCTGAGAGTTCAGCAGGCGGATGAGCGAGGAGCCCAGTATCGACTCGTTGATCACCCGGTTGAGCCAGTCGATCGCTTCCTGAGACTTCTGGAACAGCTTGCGCACGCGGCTGAGCACATAGGCGAAGGTGACGCCGATGATCGGCACTACGGCCAGCACCAGCAGTGCCAGCTGCCAGTTAAGAAGCAGCAGCAGGATGCTCGCCCCGATGATCAGGAACACTGACGAGACGATCGAGGCGATGGCCTGCGAGACGAAGGACTTGATGGCATCGACATCGGAGGTGAGGTTGGTCAGCAGTCTTGCCGGCGAAGCGTCCTGAACATAGGCGAAGTCCTGCTGCGCAATCTTGTTGACGAGACGGGTCCGCAGGTCTCGAGCCACCCGTTCGGACGTCACTGTCTGCAAGATCGATTGCAGGTAGGTGAGAACGAAGATGCCCGCGGCGACGGCGAGGAATTCGATCGCCAGCTGCGTCAGCGACAGGTCAGGCTTGCCGATGCCGTCGACAGCCGAGGCAACGATCTGGGGGATCACCAGATTGAAGCTGTTGGCGGCGATGGTCAGGGCGACCAGCAGGCCGATCCAGATCCAATAGGGGCGCAGCAACCCGACAATCCCCCCTCTGGGGACCGTGGGCGTTGGCCGCGTCTTGCCGCCGAGGCGGGAGTTGCGTGTACTCAATCGAGTTCTCCAGTCTCAACGGCCTTGGGGCGCTGAGATAACCGCGTCGCTGTCCGGCCAGAAGGAGCCAACAAGCGGCACCAGTCAACAAAGGTCACGCATCGAAAGCCCGCGTGCCTGGCTTCGCAGATGCGGCCGTGCGGTCGCTATTGCAAGCAGCCCGAATGAGCTTTTCGGCAAGCGGCCGGGCAGGGCTGGTTTCAGCCGGTGCGGTCGTCCGGCTGGAGCTCGATCAGGATCTCGTTGCGGCGCATGAACCAGGGCTGCCAGGGCGGATCGTAGCGGGCGAGGGTGGGGGCGCCGGCCGGCTTGAGGCCGTGCTGGGTGAGGTAGGCTTCGAGGCGCTCGGTGCGCCTGATGATGTCGGGTTCTCGGGTCAGGCCAGAAAAGCGCAGGGCGGCGGTGCGGCTTGGCGCGACCGGGCGCAGCTGCACCTGCGGGTCGTTGGGTTTGGGCAGGGTGTCGAGCGTCCAGCTCGAGGGCATGATGAACCCGACGGTCCAGCGCCCGCCGGCCTCAGTCTGCATGACGGGGGCCGTCATGGCGATGCGGGTGCCCGGCTGGGGCTGCTGCATCACCGGCGCGGTCATGGCGATACGGCGGCCGCCATCGTTGCCACCGAAGATGTAGCCGGCGAGGAGGCGAAACCCTTCGCGCACGGCGGTGTCGCGCTCGCCACCGACGCTGACCTCGGCCGCCACGAGGGCGGGATACTCCCTGATCTCGATATCGCCGTCACGCTGGGCGACGCGGTAGGCGGGGATCTCGGTGCTCACTGGCGCGATCCCCTGAGCGGCGTGACCGCGCGGGTGGGCGCCTCGCCCCGGTGGCTGCGGCGCGCGACGGGCAGGGTGCCGAAGGGCGCGAGGGGGACGGGCAGGTTCTGGACCATGGCGGGCGCTTTCGGGTTCGTGTCGGGCGACACTAGAGCACGGAGGTGGCGGCGGTAGGGCCGGAAAGGGCGAAAGCGGGGGCCAGCGAGGCTACTGTCGTGATCTTACCGAGGCCTAGTACCGGCGGATGCTCAACAGCTCGCCACCCAGCTAACGCACGAGCCCAAACCTCGAGTCAGTTTTCTGTTCCCTGACTCAGATATTGTCTTATGTAAGCTTTGCAGGCGTGTTCAAAGATTACATAAGACAATATTTGAGTCAAGATCTTCAAAATTCTTTATTCCCTCATGTCTAAGAATCCCTTTCTAGATTGATAAGTAAGGTTCCTTCTCACCTTAAGATAAATGAGAGGAATGTGATTCTAAACACTTTGATCAGAGCAGATTATTTGAATTTGAAGAAAGAATATTGGACTTTCCCAGCTGATGGTACTTTTTATAATGGAGACTAAAGTGTTCATTAAAATGAGAAGCTATAAAAAATAGGAA
>QLAH01000228.1_pt1 | contig 41138 bp, 40 predicted proteins | sample 4693081 | NCBI WGS metagenome assembly QLAH01 (sample SAMN09425401, study PRJNA476045) | Lake water metagenome, whole genome shotgun sequencing project. | reverse complement strand
TAGCAGACTTCTTTTAAGAAAGAGAAATATTAATAGTCGGATAGCGAGCCATTAGCTAATATTTTAGAAGTTCAGGTTCTAGACTGAGTCTTGCTATGAGATAGAGATTTCTGATATTTTTCGAGGTGCCCAGAAGTGTTGCATTAATGTACGAGCACAACACTATAGATAAACTGATGGACATGGATTCGACTTGCCGAGCTAAGTTACAAAAGACTCGTTTTGAGCGATTCTTAACTGCAAAATGAATAGGCCTTCATCTTCCCCTAATAGCCCAAGATTTTGAGGGTTCGGCATGCTGGCCAGGAGATTGCTAATGCGAACTTTGTCATTAAGGGTGTTTCTACTCCCCAAAAAGGCGGGTTTGTTTCAAAATATAAACACCTGGGTTGTCAAAGGCGCTAGGATGAGCGCTATTCCAGCCTAGGTTGTTTATTCACCAGCGAGCCGCAACGGGTTATGACGCAAGCCTTTTCCGCACCGAGCACCGTTTCTCCTTTGTCTGCCCCCGCCAATTGGGCTAAGGCGGCCAAGGGTCAAGCCGCATCTCAGGAAAACCCCCTCAGCCCCTTTGTGGCACGACACTTGGGGCCAACGGCGGCAGAACAGGCGGCGATGCTAGCGGATCTGGGCTACGGGTCTTTGGAGGAACTGATTGAGGCGACGGTTCCGGCGGCGATTCGGCTACGGCAAGATCTCGATTTGCCCAGGGGCTTGGATGAGGCGGCGGCTTTGGCGAAGCTCAAAACCCTGGCCAGCCAAAACCAGGTGTGGCAGTCTTACCTGGGCCTGGGCTATGCCAACACCCTTACCCCCGGCGTGATTCAGCGCAACGTGCTAGAAAATCCCGGTTGGTACACCCAATACACGCCCTACCAGCCGGAGATTTCCCAGGGTCGTTTGGAAGCGCTGCTGAACTACCAAACCCTGATCACCGACCTGACCGGGATGGAAATCGCCAATGCCTCCCTGCTGGATGAGGGTACGGCGGCGGCGGAAGCGATGACCCTGGCCTTTAACGCTCGCAAGAAGAAGGATGCGACGACCTTCTGGGTATCCGAAGCCTGCCACCCCCAAACCATTGATGTAGTAAGAACCCGCGCCATTCCCCTCGGCATTGAGGTGGTGGTGGACGATCACCGCACGTTTGATTTTTCGGTTCCCGTCTTTGGCGTGCTGTTACAATACCCCGCCACCGATGGGGCCATCTACGACTACGAAGCCTTTGTCGCCCAGGCCCACGCGGCCAATGCCCTGGCCACCGTCGCCGCCGACCTGCTCAGCCTTACCCTGCTGCGGCCCCCTGGGGAATTCGGTGCGGATATTGTGGTGGGCAACAGCCAGCGGTTCGGCGTGCCCCTGGGCTACGGTGGCCCCCACGCCGCTTTCTTTGCTACCCGCAACGCCTTTGCCCGCAAGCTGCCCGGTCGTCTGGTGGGGGTTTCTAAGGATAGCTACGGTGCTCCGGCCCTGCGCTTGGCCCTACAAACCCGCGAGCAACACATCCGCCGGGATGCCGCCACCAGCAACATCTGCACCGCCCAAGTGCTGTTGGCGATCATGGCCAGTATGTACGCGGTCTACCACGGGCCGGAGGGGCTGAAGGCCATCGCCAGTCGCATCCATCAGCAGACCCAAACCCTGGCCCAGGCCTTGACCGAAGCCGGATTTACCCTCGGCAACGAACCCTACTTCGATACCCTGCGCGTCGCCGTTGGTGCCCAACAAGCCGCCATTCTCGAACGTGCCGCCGCCCACCGCATCAACCTGCGCGTGGCTAGCGATACCCTGATTGTCGCCCTCGACGAAGCCGTCACCGATCAGGCTCTCCAAGACCTAATCACCGTCTTCACCGGAAATCCCGACTCCCGACTCCCCACTCCCGACTTCCCACTTCCGACTCCCCACTCCCGCACCAGCCCCTTCCTCACCCACCCCACCTTCAACCGCTACCACAGCGAAACCGAGATGCTGCGGTATCTGCACCGTCTACAAGCTAAGGATTTGTCCCTAGCGACGGCGATGATTCCCTTGGGGTCTTGCACCATGAAGCTAAACGCCACGGCGGAGATGATCCCTGTTACCTGGCCGGAGTTTGGCCAAATCCATCCCTTTGCCCCGGCGGCTCAGGCCCAGGGCTATCGGCAGTTGTTCACAGATTTGGAAATCTGGCTGTCGGAAATTACCGGATTTGATGGCGTGTCCCTCCAGCCCAACGCCGGAGCCCAGGGGGAATACGCCGGACTGCTGGTGATTCGGGAATACCATCAACAGCGGGGCGACACCCACCGCAATGTGTGTCTGATTCCCCAGTCGGCCCACGGCACCAACCCGGCCAGTGCGGTGATGGCGGGGATGAAGGTTGTCCCTGTGGTCTGCGATGAGGAGGGCAATATCGACGTAGCCGACCTGGAGGCCAAAGCCATTCAGCACAGCGACAACCTAGCGGCGCTGATGGTCACCTATCCCTCTACCCACGGCGTATTTGAGGCGGAAATCGCCCAAATTTGCGCGATTATCCACGCCCACGGTGGCCAGGTCTATATGGATGGGGCCAACATGAACGCCCAGGTGGGCCTCTGCCGTCCGGCGGATTTTGGCGCGGATGTCTGCCACCTCAACCTGCACAAAACCTTCTGTATTCCTCACGGCGGCGGTGGCCCAGGGGTTGGCCCCATTGGCGTGAAGGCTCACCTAGTGCCCTACCTGCCGGGGCATAGCCTAGTGCATGGGGTCGGCGGCGATCAGGGCATTGGGGCGATCACCTCCGCCCCCTGGGGCAGTGCCAGCATTCTGCCGATTTCCTGGATGTACATCGCCATGATGGGGCCGCTGGGCCTGAAGCGGGCGACGGAGGTGGCCATTCTCAACGCCAACTACATTGCCAAGCGCCTAGAGGGCCACTATGACATTCTCTATACGGGGCAAAATGGCCGCGTTGCCCACGAGTGCATTCTGGATGTGCGCCCCTTCAAAAAGTCCGCCGACATTGGCGTGGAAGATGTGGCTAAGCGCCTGATTGACTATGGTTTCCATCCCCCCACCATGTCTTGGCCCGTGGCGGGAACCCTGATGGTAGAACCCACGGAAAGCGAGTCCCAGGCCGAGCTGGATCGCTTCTGCGATGCCATGATCGCCATTCGCGAGGAAATTCGGGCCATCGAAACCGGAAAGGCCGACCCGGAAAACAACCTGCTGAAAAATGCCCCCCACACGGCGGCGGATCTGGTCTCCGACTGGAACCGCCCCTACAGCCGTGCCCAGGCCGTTTTCCCCACGGAGTTCTGCCGTAGCGCTAAGTTCTGGCCCGCCGTGAACCGTATCGACCAAGCCTACGGCGACCGCAACCTGGTGTGCTCCTGCATTGGCATGGAGGCCTACGGCGAAAGCTAGGCACGACTTCCGCTGAGTTGAAAAAATCGGGGCAACTTTATATGGTTAGGGGCGTCTAATCGCGCAGGTTTTGTCCTTCGTTGATCGCTGATTTATCATGGCCCCTTCTCTGTTGCAACGAATTACCGCCGCTGGGCTGTCTGCCGGATTGATGATGAGTCTGGCTGGTGTGGGTGGTGGTCTTTGGCGGTCGGCCCAAGCCCAAACCGCTCCGGCTCCGAATCTAACGGCGGCGGAAACGGCATTGAATCAAGGTCTGATGCTGATTCAGCAGGGGCAGGCGGAGCAGGCCCAGGCCCAGTTTCAGCAGGCTGTCGCCCTTGACCCCAACCTGGCGGCGGCTCACTACAACCTGGGTCTGTTGTTTCGTCAGCAGGGCAGGCTTCAGGAGGCCGCCTCGGCCTTTTGGCAAGCGGTGCGGGCGGATCCTCAGTTTGCTATGGCCTACGCCAACTTAGGCGGTGCGCTGATCGAGGGGGGCAACCTGGATCAGGCCGAAGCTTACCTGCGTCGTGCCCTGCAAATTCAGCCGGATTTGGGTAATGCCCACTACAACCTGGGAATGGTGCTTCAGGGGCAGGGGCGTTTGGATGAAGCCCTCGCCGCCTTTACTCTGGCCGGACAGTACAGCCCCCAGGCCCCAGAGTCTCACTTCCAGCGGGGCATCATTTATATGCAGCGGGAGCAATACGGAGATGCCGAAGCCGCCCTAGGGCAAGCCCTCGCCATTCAGCCCCAATATCCCCAGGCCCACTACAACCTGGGTTTGGTGCGGTTCAACCAGGGCCAGGTTGAGTCAGCGCTGGAATCCTTTCGGCGGGCCACCCAAATTAACGGCAGCTACGCCGATGCCTACTATAGTGCAGGGCTGGCCTTCACCCAGCTGGGTCGCTACGAAGAAGCGCGTGCCGTCTTGGAGTACGCCAAAAACCTCTATATCACCATGGGCAATCCCGACTGGGCGGCTAAGGCGCAAAACCTCTTGGGGCGCTTGCCAAACTAGGCATGGCGCTATCCACACGGGTTTAGCCTCGGCCTGCCATGTGAATGCGGTCGCTGAGTTGGCGCACGGTTTGGGCAAGGTCTAGATCCCGTTTAATCTGACTTTCCACCTTGGTGCAGCTATAGAGCACGGTGGTGTGATCTTTGCCGCCAAACTCTTCACCAATTTTGGGCAGGCTGAGGTCGGTGTGTTGCCGCATTAGGTACATGCCCATCTGGCGAGCTTGGCTAATTTCCCGTCGCCGGGAGGAGCCCTTCAGGTCGTCGATGGACACATTAAAATGCTCAGCCACGGTGGTGAGGACGGTTTGGGGCGACGCCTCCATTTGCTCCGTGGGCGGGTTGAGGACGGCGGTGAGATGTTCCACGGTCATCGGCAGGCCGGAGATGGAGGTGTAGGCGATGGCCCGAATCAGTGCCCCCTCTAGTTCACGAATATTTGAGGTGTAGCTGGAGGCAATGTATTCGATGGCCTCGCGAGGTAGGTTCACCTGCTCGTACTCGGCTTTTTTTTGCAAAATCGCCACCCGCGTCTCAAAGTCGGGGGGTTGGATATCGGCAATTAACCCCATGGAAAAGCGGGAAATCAAGCGCTCTTGCAGCCGCACAATTTGGTGGGGGGGCCGATCCGCCGCCAGCACAATTTGCTTGCCTGCCTCGTGCAGGGTGTTGAAGGTGTGGAAAAACTCTTCCTGGGTGTATTCCTTGCCCTCAATGAACTGAATATCGTCTACCAGCAGAATATCCACATCCCGATAGTGGGATCGGAAGTGCTGCATACTGTCCTTGCGAATGGCGGCAATCAGGTCGTTGGTGAACTGCTCGGTGGAGACGTAGGCCACCTTGGCGCGGGGGTCAATGTCTTGGCGGTAGTGGCCAATGGCCTGCATCAGGTGGGTTTTGCCTAGCCCCACCCGACCACAGAGAAACAGCGGGTTAAATTCCCGTCCGGGCGCTTCAGCCACGGCGAGGGAAGCGGCATGGGCCATGCGGTTGTTGGCCCCCACTACAAAGCGATCAAACACCGCCTTGGGGTTGAGGTCGTTGTACTCAGTGCGGTTAGAAGCGTCCGTGCGGCCCGAGACATCCATACGACCTGGGGCATCGGATTCTGGCAGCCGAGACGGAGCCACCGCCGGAGTGAGCCATGCTGTCTTCCCGGTGAAGTCTCCCCCTACCGATGCCGCCGCCGCGCTCCCTCCCTCTGGGGCCACCACCACCTGAATCTCGAGGGGGTGGCCGACCAGGTCTTGCACCACCTGGGCAATACTGGGCAAGTAGTGCTTCTGTACCCAGTTGCGCGCAAAGGGATTGGGCGTTGAAATGACGAGGGTATTATCGCTCAGGGCTTGGGCCTGGGCGGGCTTGATCCAGGTTTCGTAGGTGGGCGGGCTGAGCTGCCGCTGAAGCTGCTCTAGCGCTTGCTCCCACAGCTGATTTAGAGCCTGATCCACAGCATACCTCGTGACAACATGATGGCCCTCAGGGTGTTCTCATCCTGGGCATCTGGCCAAATGCTTTCGATGCCAGGGGCGATGGGGAACCCCCCAACGAAACGATCCAGCTTATGAGGGAATTTCTGGATCTCTAGCGTACTAGATATAAGCCAGGAAAGGGGTTACGGATCTACATATGGTGGTCATCCCCTCAAAAATGGCCCTGAGAACCCTTGCCCAGCGGCCAGGATGGCAGGGCATAGAACCGCGTCCACTGCGTCAGGAAATCTGCCGTACTGAGGGGCTGGATAGAGGCAGGGGGGGCGGCATTCGGTGGCAGTTCCCCTAGGCCCCTCACCGTTTGCGGGCTACGCCAAAGCTGACGGTGAGGCACCGCTGGCTGGGCCACAAAATCGGCTCGACCTGCCCCCAATAGACGACTGCTGTGATGGGTAAAGTTGTCATGACTAAGCCGATGCAGTGGGGCCACCCCCTGCCAAGGAACACCCCAGCCATCGACCAAAAACAGCCCCCGCACACGACCCCGATAGCGCTGCCAATGGTGGGCGAGGGCCACTGCCCCCACACAGCCCACACTAAAGGCCCAGAGAATGAGGTCAGGGGACGGGTCAATCTCAAGGCCCTGGTGGAGAAGGGACTGATCGAGGGACTGGCGTAGGGCATGGGCCGATAGTGGAGCCCAAGGTGCATCGTGCCCCAGCACCACCAGCGGCAGGGCCTTGAGGTCGGGGTTCTGACGCCATAGCTGTAGGATGCCCTCGGTGTCATCGGGATCGTGAAAGCCGCTACAGATGACAAGAATAATCCGACTCATGGGAAATTTAGGAAGATTGTGGGGATATTAATCGTAGGGATATTAAGCGATGTGAATCAAGTGTCATAGCAGCTTCCAAGAAATTGATTAAAAGATATTGAGAAATAAATCGGTTTTGATCGATCTGGATGTTTTCTTGGAGAGAAAATATTTTTTCTTTGAAAATTAGGTAAAGGGTTCATGTAGATCGATCACTATAGAGATCCCCTTTATGGGCTAGTTCAATGCCTTAGGGCACTTTTAATCTTGATCCCTCGCTTGTTATTGCCGATTCTAAGCATCAGAGTCTGACGGAGTTAGGGCGTTATCGGTTCATGGTCTTAACCCCCTGGCTTAGGTAGTGGTTTGAGGTCTCAAGCCTTTCTTTAATGTTTCCATAGACAGATGCTAATCCTTAGCTTGCCAAAATCATCTCAGCCTCGATTGCTGCTCCTGAACGCTGTGTTTTAGATGCCCCATGGAGTTTCTCCCATGTCCCAAGTTATTGTCAATGTTACCTTGCCGATTGTCGTCGCCAAGATTGAAACGGCCCTGAAGGATGTCACGATTGAAGTTCAGGGGGAAGCGCATACCACCGATCTACGTCAGCGCCTTGCGGCCTACGTGCTGCGGCGTCTACCTGTGATTTATGTCACCCTTGATCAGGAGTCCATCCGGCACAGGGGCACCCCTTCCGAGTGCTATTCCTATGAGCAACATCGGCATATTGATCACCTGATTCAGCAGGGCTTACAGGCCATTCTCAACGCCGAGCCGATCTATGCGGAAGGCTACGCCAGGGATGCAGCGGCTGCGGTGAGCAGCGCCAATAGCCGCCTATCTCAGAATGTAGCCGCCGTTTCCGACTGGTTTGGTTAAGACCTTGGCTTTCACGACGGTTGCTTTTAGATGGATTTTAGACGGCAGCGTCAGAAACGTTCGGTTCTACCCATAGCCAAAGGGTAGAAAAAGGCCGTAATCTCGCAGTAGCTCCCATGGGTAGGGTCATCTGGGTTGCCCTTGTCCCGTGGCCCTGTTGCGAGTCAGGTGATCATTTTGGCGCATCGTCCCCTTTCCCTGAGCCAGCTTTTGAATCAATGGGCCGCCCCCGTCACGGTGGGTGGGTGGGAGGAAACATGGGAAAACGGTAGCGCGACATCCCTAGAGGCATTGGCCCAGCGTCGTTTGAAAGCTGAGCAGGAGTGGCTGGCGGGTATTGCGGCCCTGGTGCAGGTGTTGGTCTCTGGCCCTGGGGCGGCGGCGGCGAACACTCCCTGGGCGGTGGAGGGTGCCCCTCTAGGGGTGGTGCTATCGGGGCCGTTTCCGGTGTTACCCGACCGCTTGGGGGGCCAGCGAGTGCACCATTGGCTGCTGGTGCCCGAACCCCTAGAGCGGATTTTGTCGGTCGCCCGTCCCTGCCTGCCTGGTCAGCAGCGTCGTCCTGTGGCAGGGGGGGCTAACGATCTGCCGATGATTCCCCTGCCCCCCGCCGACCCTTTGGCCCAGGAGCGTTTTTGTCTGCTGCTCACCGCTAGCTTTTGCCTAGTGCTGGTATTGGGCGATGGGCCAGGGGGACAGCCCAGCTTTCAGTTTTCCTTTGACCCCACCCTGGCGGTGCAAACCTGGCAGCAGTTGCGCCTACGCATTGCCCAGGAGCGACCTGCCCTGTTGGCGACTATAGACCCGCTAGTGGCCCAATTTCCGCCCGTAGCCCCCGACTACCGCCTAGTGACTCAATATAGCCATGCGCTGCTACAACGCCTGCGTCGCCAAACCCAGCCCGCTGCCCCTAGTCCTGTGCTTGTGACCAGCCTAGATAGCCCTCGCCGAGAGGCTCCAGCCCCGGTGTTGCCCACCAGTCTGTTGGGGCCAGCCGCCTCCCCTATCACCGCCGAAACGTCGCTACCCTCTGAAGACGGTAGCGATACGGAACTGCTGAAAGCGATGGCCCACGAAATTCGTACGCCCCTCACCACCATCCGCACCCTCACGCGATCACTGCTGAAGCGAAAGGATGTGAGCGAGGAGGTGGCTAAGCGATTGCGCTCCATTGATCGAGAATGTACCCAGCAGATTGATCGGTTTAACCTCATTTTTCGGGCCGTAGAACTGGAAACCGAGGCTAGCCAACAGCCCAAGTCGCCCCTTTCGGCCTTTCCCCTCGATCATCTTTTCCAAGATGCGATTCCCCTGTGGCAGCAGCAGGCCAGCCGTCGCAATCATACGCTCACCGTCACGCTGCCGCCCCAATTGCCCCTCGTGAATAGTGACCCCACCATGCTGCACCAGGTACTTACGGGGTTGATTGACCGCTTTACCCACAGCCTGCCCCCCTACAGCCACATCGAGCTAGCCGTGACCCTGGCTGGCCATCAGCTTAAGCTTCAGTTTCAGTCGCAGCCGCCGGATACCGACACTGAGGATGGCAGCCCCAATGCTGACGCCCTGCTGTCCTCGCCCTTCAAAACCCTGGGGCAGTTGCTGATTTTTCAGCCTGAAACTGGGGGTCTTAGCCTCAACCTGCATGCCACCAAGAACCTGTTCCAATCCCTTGGGGGCAAGCTTATCGTGCGTCAGCGGCCCCAGGCCGGAGAGGTGCTCACGGTCTTTCTCCCCCTCGAAACCCGCACCCTCTGACCGCTTTCCGCCACCGCCTGCTATCCGGCTAGGGAAGGGCTGACTGGATGGTTCTGGGCAGTGCCTGAACGGTTTACTGAACGATAGCCCGAATGGCGGCCACCAAGTTATCCACCTGTTCCGAGGCAATCCAATAGTGAGTGACGGCGCGTAGGGTGCGGTGGTCGTAGCCGCCGAGGTGGAGGCCGTAGTCTTGCTTCAGGCGATTTACGAGGTCGGTGGGGGAAAGGGGCAGGTCGGCGGCGAGGGCAAAGAAGACCATGTTGGTTTCCACCTGGGCCGGGTTGATTTCAATGCCGGGGATCGTCGCCAATCCTTGGGCCAGTTGTTGAGCCTTGTTGTGGTCGGCTTGGAGGCGTTGGCTCATGGTTTTGAGGGCAATCAATCCGGCGGCGGCCAACACCCCGGCCTGGCGCATGCCGCCCCCCAACAGCTTGCGATTGCGGCGGGCGATTTTGATGAAGTCTTGGCTGCCCACCAGCACCGATCCCACGGGGGCACACAGCCCTTTACTCAGGCAAATGCTGACGGAATCGACCCATTGCGTGATGGCGGTGGGGTCGCATTTCAGGGCAGTAGCAGCGTTGAACAGGCGGGCACCGTCGAGGTGAATTTTGAGTCCGTGGGATTGCGCGATGGCGTGAACCCCCTCAAAATACGCTGGCTCGATAGCCGCCCCATGATTGCCGCCGGAGCTATTTTCCAGCACAATCAGGCGGCTGGTGGGCAGGTGGGGATCATCCTCTCGGATGGCGTGGCGAATTTGGGCCAGATCCATCCGTCCCCGGCTATCGGTGGGCAGCGGACGCAGGGTGATGCCGCCTAAAACAGCCATGCCCCCCGCCTCCCAGCAATAGGTGTGGGCATCTTCGCCCATGATGGCTTCATCCCCCCGCTGGGCATGGCTGAGGGCCGCGATCAAATTGCCCTGGGTGCCGCTGGATACGAACAATCCTGCCTCTTTGCCCAGCATTTCCGCTGCCAAGGTTTCTAGGGCCGCTATCGTCGGGTCTTCGTCATAGACATCGTCGCCCACCTCAGCGGTGGCCATGGCGGCCCGCATCTCCTCGGTGGGCCAAGTCACGGTATCGGAACGAAAGTCAACGGAGGGATGAATAGCAGCCATGGCACAAGAACGGTTTTGGCCGCAGCATACTCTGATTGTTCCTAGGGAATCAAGATACGGACGCACAGCGGTGCGTCCGTATCTTGAATTGGGTCGTGTATGGGCGCACGGCGGTGCACCCATACAGGTTTGGAGTTTGCTAGGATGCTGGCGGATTGCGGGGTTTTGACCCGGTGTTTTCCATAGTTTTAGCGAACTGGTTTAGCGAACTGGAGAAAAGCCCTATGTTTATCGACTACATCACCCTGATGCTGATCAATATGGTGGCGGGGCTGGTGCTGCTGGCGGATTTTGTCTATCGCGGCCTGGATGGGGCCAACCTAAAGCGCTGGATTCCTGGCTTTGGCTTGGTGGGGGGCATTGCCCTGGCCACGGGGCTGCACATGATTTGGACGTGGCCCGTCCCCGGTAGCTTCAATATTTCCTTTGGGGAAACGACGGTGCTGTTTGGCGGGCTGTACCTGGCGGCGGCGATTGCCATCGCCCAGGGCTGGGACTTGCTCACCCTCACGGTCTACGCCTTTTTTGCGGGGTTGACCTCTATGGTGGTGGGGGCGCGGATTATTCACCTAGGCCAAACCCTACAGCCCCTCGTTGCCGGACTGGGGTTTATCCTCACGGGGGTGGGGGGCGTGTTGGCGGCTCCAACGCTGGTGTATTTGCGCGACAACAAAACCTGGCGCACCGTGGGAGCCGTAGTACTGCTTCTGGCGGCGGCGATCTGGGCCTTAATTGGCTACCTAGCTTACTGGAATCACCTCGCAAGCTTCAGCGATTGGCAGCCCCCCGTCATGCGCTAGTGTGGTGTCACAGATGCCAGAGGGGTTTTATGCCATTTTTTATCTAAGGCACCCCAGGATCTTGGAAAGCAGGCCTGTAATTAGGCAACCTCCTAATCAGAACCCAGGGATAGGTTGGATTGCTGACCTTCTGTGCCCTGTCTGCCTAGGCGCTAACCTTAACCGCTTCTAGCATTCGGGAGAAGTAGAACTGGGTTTTGGTCATGGCGCGACGTTCAATTTTCCAGCCGCTCGATTCTAGGATGGCGACGATATCGGCTTCGCGGTGCAGGTAGGCGCGGGTGGTTTTGCTAGGGCCAGGGAAGAATTCGCCAATCTTCTTCAGCACGGTGTAGCAGGGGGTTTTAGGTGCAAAGCTGAGGATCAGGCGCGATTCGGCCAGGGAACTGAGGTGCTTAATCATGCCCTCAACCTGCTCTTTGGGGTAGTGGATCAGCACGTCTAGGCAAATCACAGTATGGTAGCTGCCAGACAGTTCTTCGAGATCTTTGACCTCAAAGGTAGGCACATTTTCGCCCTTGAGGGCTTCCTCGGCCCGTTTTTGGGCTTCTTCCACCATTTTGGCCGAAATATCGCTGGAATAGACCTTTGCGCCTTCCTGAGCGAGGGGAATAGAGAGACTGCCCACGCCGCATCCCGCATCGCAGCAGGTAATGTCCTTCAGGTTGCCGTCGGCCTTCAGCCATTCCAGCAGGGTATCGACGGTTTTTTGGTGGCCCTTGCGAATATCGAGCTGCACTTTGTTGACTTCGCCATCGCCGTAGATGCGTTGCCAGCGGTCGAAACCCGTGGCATTGAAATACTCGCGAACTACGGTTTTATCGTCGGTTTTGTCGTTGGTCAGCGTCATGGCGGCAGGGGTGGGGCGGTTGATAACTTCTGTAAAATCTTATGACGTTTTGCTACTGGCTTCCACCCTCGACATGATTTGAAACCTTTGGCAGGCGAGTACTGGGCAATGGGGAGGGGAGGGGCGAGGGAACCTCTCCCCTACGGATGGCCCGCCCGATCCCGAACTGTAGGGGCAAGGTCTCCTTGTCCAAAACTCTGCACACTGTACACATACTTAAGGAGTACATCGAATGACCGCGACGACGACAACGCCGGAAATTGGCATCATCATGGGCAGCGATTCGGATTTACCCACCATGCAGGCGGCGGTGGAGGTCTGCGAGGCCTTTGGGGTGGCCTACGAGGTGGCGATTGTGTCGGCCCACCGCACCCCAGAGCACATGGTGCAGTATGCCCAAACGGCACGGCAACGGGGGCTGAAGGTGATCATTGCCGGAGCTGGGGGCGCAGCCCACCTGCCGGGGATGGTGGCCGCCCTAACGCCCTTGCCCGTGGTGGGGGTGCCCGTGGTAAGTCGCACTATGCAGGGGTTAGATTCCCTCTACAGCATTGTGCAAATGCCGGGGGGAATTCCGGTGGCGACGGTGGCCATTGGCAATGCCAAAAATGCGGGGCTGTTGGCGGTGCAGATTTTGGCCTGTGATCGACCAGCCTTGCTGGATCGGGTGGCTGAATATCGCCGCAGCTTAGAGGCCGAAGTTCTGGCTAAGCAAGCCCAACTTGAGGCCCTAGGTAGTCAACAATACCTTCACAATATGGGCAAGGCCTAGGGGCAAGGCTAGCCCTGTGCCTCTCGTGATACTGTCCAGCCTTTTTACACTTTTCTGCATTTACAGGCGCTTTAATCCCAATTCTAGACCTCAGAAATAGGGGCTTTCCCGCCGTTTTGGGGCGTTATGTATTTCCTGATACAGATTGACAGCCTCAGAATTGATGGAATCGTTTTGTTCTGTAAAGCTACGGTAACGTTGCAGCGATGCCAATCAGCCTTTGCTGACATCGCCTGAGTTGATAGGCCACGGGGTGCGGGCTTCCCAAAGTTGGCGCTGACCAATCTGGGGGCTGTTTTGACTCGCCTCATATCATAGTTAGCCCACAGGCTAGCTAAACCGTAGCTGGTTGGCTCCCCTACCAAGTCTGCTGCGCCGCCGTCTGGCTCTAGCTGGATTGTCTGGCAGATTGGCCCGTTTGATGTCTGATTGTGTTGAAGGAACGTCTGTCAAGATGTCTAATTTAGTGTTGAAAAATCGTTCTAAGTTCCGGAGGCGGTCGAAGCCGTCTTTCTGGACTGCCAGTGTGCCGCCCTTTGACCAAGCGGCAAAGCAGATCTTTGGTCGGGTTGGCAGTTGGGCTTGGCTAGCTTGTATTCCCTTAGCCATCACAATTCTGGTGACCTGGAGCCTTGCGGCCCATGCCCAGGATGAACTGACGGCTGAGGATGTGCAAGTCACCCTCAACAACATTTGGGTCACCATCGCGGCCTTCCTGGTGATTTTCATGAACGCTGGGTTTGCCATGGTGGAAACCGGGTTTGCCCGCCAGAAGAATGCGGTCAACGTTCTCACTAAGAACCTGATTGTGTTTGCTTTGGCTACCCTGGGCTTTTGGTTCATTGGCTTCTCGCTGATGTTTGGGGCCAATGGCAACGCTTGGGTGGGCTGGGCAAGCTTCTTCCTAGGCGGTGCCCCTGAGCTGTATGGCCTGGGGCCTGATGGTCTCAACCTCTCCAAAGACACCTTCTTCCTGTTCCAGGTTGCCTTTGCGGGTACGGCTGCAACCATTGTGTCTGGGGCCGTGGCCGAGCGCATCAAATTTGTTGACTTCTTGGTGTTCAGTATTCTTCTGACCGCCATTGCCTATCCCATCACTGGGCACTGGCTCTGGGGTGGTGGCTGGCTGCTTGACCTAGGCTTCCACGACTTTGCAGGTTCCACCATTGTCCACTCCGTGGGCGGTTGGGCGGCTCTGATGGGTGCGGCCTTCCTTGGCCCCCGCATGGGCAAATACAACGCCGAAGGACAGGTCAACGCCCTTCCTGGTCACAACCTCAGCATTGCGACCCTGGGTTGCTTGATTCTGTGGCTGGGCTGGTTTGGCTTCAACCCTGGTTCTCAGTTGGCGGCAGACTTGGCCGTTCCTTACATTGCTGTGACCACCAACCTGGGGGCTGCGGCTGGCGGTGTGGCGGCCACCTTTGTCTCCTGGGGCTTAAGCGGCAAGCCTGACCTGTCAATGACCATCAACGGCATCCTGGCGGGTCTGGTCTCTGTGACCGCTGGTTGCTACGTGTTTGGCTACGGCGGTGCCTTTTGGGCTGGGTTGATCGGCGGTGTGCTGGTTGTCTTTGCCGTGGGCTTCTTCGACAGCATCAAGATTGACGACCCCGTGGGTGCCACCTCCGTTCACTTGGTTTGCGGGGTTTGGGGAACCTTGGCCGTGGGTCTGTTTGCTAATCCCAACAACTTCACCCAAGGCGGCGAGGGCATCACTGGCCTATTCTTTGGCGGTGGCCTCACCCAACTGGGCATTCAGTTTGTGGGCGTCATGTCCGTCGGCCTCTTTACCGTGGTGATGTCCACTATCTTCTGGCTCGTCCTGAAGTCCACGATGGGCCTGCGGGTATCGCCCGAAGAAGAGATGAAGGGTCTGGACATTGGCGAACACGGCATGGAAGCCTACAGCGGTTTCCTGAAGGACACCACCGACATGACCGGGATGATGTAGTCCCGACGGTGCTGGGTTCTCTATAACCGAACCTTCCACAATGAGAGGAGTTGGCTACGGCTGGCTCCTCTCGCGTTTTTCCATGGGAATAACGGGCCTTTCTCCGAAGTCATGAATAATGCAGAACAGCCTCGTCGATAAACCGTTGCCAGCGCTCGTTGGGCTGCCAAATGGCAAACAAATCCCGCTGGGCGGTGGCCGGATCCAGCCCCAACTTCAGCACCCGATAGAGGTAGACAAACGCCGAAACCCTCATATTCAGGGCGCAATGGACAAGGATTTTTTGGTCTGAGTGGGCCTCCATCGCCTGAAAAAACTGGTCTAAATCCGCCAGCGTTGGATCGTCCCACACCACCGGAATCGACACATGGGCCATACCCAGCCCTTCCACGGTGGCTTTTTCGTTGGGCAGAGCATGATCAGAGGTGGGGAGGGCCAGGTTAATGACGACCTTGTAGCCGGCCTGGGCAATGGCGGCAAATTCTGCTTCGTTGGGCTGTCCGGCAGTGGCGAGGGTGTCTGAAAGGGGCAAAAACTGACGAATGGTGGCGAGGGTAGTCATGATGGAGGGAAGTCCTGGCGGCGAGTCAGCAGAATCTCGGATAGGATACGGTGGGCGCTGTTTTAGGAGTTGGTGATGTCGCCAGATTATCTTCTTTTTGCCCAACATGGCTGGGCCGATAATAACCAACACATGGTTGCCCTGGCGCAACAGTTGGCCACAGAGCAGACCCACATCATCGCCCCCAGCCTCAACTACGCCATGACCTGGCTGCGTATGGCCCCACTGATTGACGATGTAGAACGCATCGCCACGGAGGCCGTGAAAACCTACCCCGACGCGCCCCTGCGAATTATTGGTCATTCCATGGGCGGGCTAATTTGGCTAGAGGTGCTCACCCGCCATTCCGACTGGTGGCCAAAGGTGCATTCCTTAGTATTGGTGGCGTCTCCGGTGGGCGGGGCCGATTTGGGCCGTATTCTCGACCCGCTTCAGGTGGGGGTGGGTATTGCCGCCGACCTTGGCCAAGACCGACGGGCCATGGCCAGCGCCCTTGCCCAACACCTCAAAACCCTAGTCATTGCGGGCGATCTCGATGGCGGCAGCGACGGCACTATTCCGGTGGAAAGTACCAAGGTGCCCCACGCCCAGTTTGTGGATATGGAGGGTCTCAGCCATGCCGCCATGCGCAACCATCCCTGGGTGGTGGAAACCATTCGTCAATTTTGGGCCGGGGAAGACCTCAGCGAACCCCTCACCCAGCACCCGGTGATCGAACAAATACGGGCCATCCCCGGCATGACCGACGCTCACCTGCGCGATCTCCCTCAATCAGAACCCTTCCTTCCCCTGGAGGACGAGTCGGTGATTCGGGTATGGCGGCACCCCCTCGGCATTGATCACGTTTTTGTGATCGCCTCCAGTGGGGCTTGTCTCTACGCGGGCTATGTCGGTTGGCTGCACCGCACCGACCTCTGGCACGCCCTCTCTCACCTGAAGGCAGCTATGGCCGATCACCTCAGAACCGAAGAAGCCGATAGTGCCCTAGGTTAACCCCAGTTCGGGTTAGACATCGTGACTAGATTCCCTGGTAGCCCACCCTACGGGAAGCAAGCTACACCCCCAGCCCCTCTCCTCGTGGGCTACTAAGTACACACAAATGAGCTTTGGGCGAGTGACCATCCCTCAAAGATAGGCTCAAATTTTCTGAGTCCTTGGCTCAAGGTGCGAATGCCGGGTGGCGGTTGGGAGCGATAGCCCGACCATCCCCCCAGGCGTGCAATGAGCCAAGTGGCCCAAGGTAGGGAGCCTGGGGAGAAGGGATTCTGCTGTTTTTGGGTTCGGCCCTGCAACGTCGGCATCAACTGCTCCAGGCATTGCAGTTGCGGTTCGCTAAAGGTCACCGAGGCCGAGAGGGATTCATCGGCTCGACCGATTTTCAGTTGGAGCAGCCTCAAGGTCACCATTAAGGCCAGGATGGTGAGGCGTTCAATGGTCTTGACCGACTCCAGGCGGGTAGATTCCAGGTCAAGACCGACTCGCTTCAGCACCGCAAAGAACGGTTCAATCTGCCAGCGCCACCGATACCACTGAATGACTGGTAGCGCTTGCTCCACGGTAGTGACGGGATGGGTCGTCAGTAAGCGCCAATGAATGGGGTTGACTCCGGCAGGTGGGGTGACCTCTTGGGCCTCCACGGCATAGAGGGAAACCGATTCGGGATAGTCGTGGGCATCAACCTTCTGGGGGCGACGAAGGGTAACGGGCGTAAAGCGCACCGCTAGCCAGGCTTCACGGGACTCTCGGTGACCGCGAGGGTCGGCCAGCACCTCAACGGCATAGGTGCCCTCAACGGGTTGCTGAGCCAGCGTCTCATAGAGCATCGTGGACTTATCGTGCAGGCGTCGGTCACGGCAAGCGCGCACTAACAGGTGCGTGTGAGCATCAGGCACCCGAACCCACGCTTCGTAGATGTCGCTGTCGCGGTCACCCACATGGGTCACACACACGGCATCCCCAGCCATCAAGGGGACACGACTGTCCTCGGCAGACCGCAGCCACTGATAGGATTCCTTCTCCTCAATCGGCAACTGAGGATAGCCTCGCTGATGCTTGTCGGGGCGTTTTGGGTCACGATGCCATCGTTGAATCGCACTCAAACCCAAGGGAAAGCCACGCTCCGCATCCGCCACTAGGGTCGGATGGACGAAAAACCCGCTATCACGATGATTGCCGACCACCCCGATGTCGTCAGGCTTGAGATGCCGAGCCTGAGCCTGCACGTTAATTTCGCGGCTGTCGCTGATAGCCAGCACATGACCCCCCGCCACCTGGTGCTGGCAGGGGTCTGCGGCACTCCTGACCAGTTCTGAGACCCTCACATTCTGATTCTCCAGAAAGCGATAGTACCCGACCTGTTCCGCTCGGTTGCGCCTCATCGCCCGGATGTTCACCGATAGCGACTCACGCATGGAGGCATACAGCGCCGCCCCCTTTTTTCCAGGCGGCGATCCCCAAAAGCACTACCCTGTGATACTTCAGCGTGAATTAGGATAGGATTTCCCACCGCAATTCCCCCACGATTACTAACCGCATCCTACTCCAACCTGACTTGTGTGTACTTAGTAGCCCCAAGGGAGAGGGATTTAGGGTGAGGTCTAAAGCGCAAGCTGGAAGCAGGTTTCTAAAGATGGCAGTCCTTGGCTTATCCCGAACTCAGGTTAGGTTAACCAGCCCCTACCCCAGGTCAGACGAAATTCGGATTGTTTACTCCCGGTATTAGCGGGTGAAGAAACATTTTGCCCCTACGGATTGTCGGGGTGAAAGTCGGGGTTTTCCAATTCGGATTTGCTCCAAAAAAAGATTTTTATCCTTGGGGGGTGCGCTAGCGGCATGGACGATGGGTATCAGACTCGGCGGGGGGCATAACTTTTCTCACTTCAGGCTCACTCCCCCCTGGGCCAACAGGGGCACCGCTGGTGTAATGGAGATGGGGGCAGTTTGTCATTCCAGGGCCATGACTAGGTCGTTGCCAGCCCATGCCCCATCTGCCCGACTGCCCGATTGCATACGTTATGGTGTCCTTCCAGCCCAACCCAGCCTCTGGTGCTCGCGTTCTAGTGATTGAAGATGACGATGCCAACCGACTTCTTTTTGTAGACTATCTAACCTATGCGGGGTTTAACGTCTTGGCTTTGCCCGATGGCACCCGCCTCGAGCATGTCCTCAACGATTTCCAACCCGATGCACTGGTGCTAGATTTGGACTTACCTGGCCCAAATGGCTACTGCATCCTAGAACGGCTCAAAACCCTGTTGGGTCAACAGACACTCCCTGTGATTGTGGTTTCGGGCTATGCGTTTCTTGACGATCAGGAGCGCGCCTTGGCCCTAGGGGCCTGTCATTATTGGGTTAAGCCTGTGCGCATGAAGGATCTGGTGCAGAGCCTACAATCGGTCTTAGCCGTTGAACCGTAGATCATGGCGAGAATCCTGGGCTAGTCGGCCTGGGTTTGATGCTGGGTAGCTAAAAATTCCTCAACATTGCGGCTGAGGCGTTGCAGCAAATCGCCAATTTCGGCCAGGGAACCTTCAATTCGCGAGGAATCGGCCATGGCCGATTGCAGTCGATTGAGAATTTCCCGCACGTCCTCTTTGTATTGAGTCTCAAATTCGGTAGGATTCATAGCAGTAAGGGCCTTTAGCGCATGATGATTGGGATAATGGCCGATCATAGCTACCCCATGGGTACACGGCAATCTTCTGGAATTCCAATCGAACGGGACGGAATCATGAACCCCCACCGTAGTCATCCTAGGCTACCCTCACCCATGGGTGAGAGCGTGGAGTGCCCCTAGCCCCGACTGGAGAGTTATCCTAGATCAGTACTGTTGTGATGCGATCTTGGCTGTGACCGCTGCGGTGCCGACTACCCCCCTATACAACGATGCCGACCGTTTGGAGCCTCGGCTGAAGGAGATCCCTAAGGAACCGGGGGTCTACTTTATGAAAGACAGCCGCGACCAAATTTTGTACATCGGCAAGTCAAAATGCTTGCGGAATCGGGTGCGGTCGTACTTTCGCGATCTCCATAACCATGTACCGCGCATTGCCATGATGGTGATGCAGGTGGTGGATATTGAGATTATCGTCACCGATACGGAATCGGAGGCGCTGGCCCTAGAGGCTAACCTGATTAAACAGCACCAGCCCCACTTCAATGTGCTGTTGAAGGACGACAAAAAGTATCCCTACCTCTGTGTCACTTGGTCGGAGGAGTATCCACGCATTTTTATTACCCGCAAGCGACTAAAGCACAGCAAGGATAGGTATTACGGCCCCTACGTGGATGTGGGATTGTTACGCAGCACCCTGGGGTTGGTGAAACGCATTTTTCCCCTGCGTCAGCGCCCCCAGCCCGTCCACAAGAACCGCCCCTGCCTGAACTATGACATTGGCCGTTGCCCTGGGGTGTGCCAACGGCTGATTTCCCCGGAGGACTATCGCAAAACCCTGCAACGGGTGGTGATGGTGTTTCAGGGGCGCACGACGGAACTGGTGGATATTTTGACCGCCCAAATGGAAAAAGCCGCTGAGGATCTCAGGTTTGAGCAAGCGGCCCATCTGCGAGATCAAATTCAAGGACTAGAGCGCCTGTTTGCGAACCAAAAGGTGGCCCTACCCGACGATACGGTGTCGCGGGATGCCATTGCCCTGGCGGCGGATGAGAAACACGCCTGTGTGCAAATCTTTCAGGTGCGGGCAGGGCGCTTGGTGGGGCGGCTGGGCTTTGTGGCCGATGCCGAAGCTGGGTCGCCGGGGGCGATTCTGCAACGGGTGCTAGAAAGCCACTACCAAACCGTAGATGCGGTGGAAATTCCCTCGGTAATTTTGGCCCAGCATCCCCTACCGGAGGGCGAAATTCTGGCGGACTACCTCAGCCAGCGACGGGGGAGAAAAGTGACCCTCGAAGTGCCCCAGCGTCAGGTCAAGGCCGACCTGATCGACATGGTGGAGCGCAATGCCCAGTACGAACTGGCCCGCACCCAGGCGGTGGCCGACCGCACCTTGCAATCCCTCCAGGATCTCGCGGTGGTGCTCGATTTGCCTGATCTCCCCAAACGCATCGAAGGCTACGACATTTCCCACATCCAGGGTTCCGATGCCGTGGCTTCCCAGGTGGTGTTTGTGGATGGTTTGCCCGCCAAGCAGCACTACCGCCACTACAAAATCAAAAATCCTGAGGTGTGCCCTGGCCACTCCGACGACTTTGCCAGTATGGCCGAGGTGATCCGCCGCCGTTTCCGCCGCTATGCCGCCGATCCCGACCTACCTCGCCTGGGCAACCCCGACTGGCCCGACCTGGTAATGATTGACGGCGGTAAAGGCCAGCTTTCTGCCGTGGTGGAGGTGCTGAAGGATCTCAACCTGTTGCAGGATTTAAATGTGGTCAGCCTGGCCAAAAAGCGAGAGGAGCTTTTTGTGCCGGGAGACCCTCAGCCCCTGACCACCGAGGCCGAACAACCAGGCGTGCAGCTTTTGCGTCGCCTGCGGGACGAGGCTCACCGCTTTGCCGTTAGCTTCCATCGCCAAAAACGCACGGAACGGATGCGCCGATCTCGCCTATCGGATATTCCCGGTTTGGGGCCGCACCGTCAGCGGGAACTGCTCGCCGCCTTTCGATCCATCGACTATATCCGGGAAGCCAGCCCCGAACAGTTGGCCACCGTCCCCGGCATTGGCCCCCAACTGGCCCAAACCATCTACGACTACTTCCACCCAACGTTTGGAGTCAGCGAAACCGAGGGCATCGAAGCGAGCGCTAGTTCCTCACAGTAGATGAACGCCATGGTAAATATCCGCCAGCGGCATGCGCGTATCGGTTAGGTTTAGCTCGACCACCGTATCTAATCCTCAGTAGATCACAAACTCTCTTTACTACCCTCAGCTTGGCCCTCACCCTAAATCCCTCTCCCAAGCTGAGAGAGGGACTTTGAAGGACTTCCGGCTCCCCTCTCCCCCCTGGGAGAGGGGCTGGGGGTGAGGGCCAAGCCCATACGAAGAGACATCTTTGTGATCTACTGATCCTTCATAGATCGCTAGTTCCCAGAGGTCATTGGCGGCGCGATAAAACTGCTCTACCTTGGCCTCATGCTGATGGATAAACACATACTCCTGGAGATAGGGAATGCGGCGACAGGCGCTAAAGTTGCCGCTGTGCTCCAGCATGGTTTCATCCGTTAGTTCATAGCTTTCGGTGGGTTCGGATAGCACCTCAAACAGCAAACAGGGGTTGGTGAGGCGGTTGTCATACCCCTCATGGAATAAGGGTTGTCCGGCAATCACTGTCACATCGGGGTAAAGCCCCCAGTTCTTTTCCGGAAGCCATACCTGCACCCCCCTGGGCAGCGCTTCATAGAAACTGTCATGGCAACTGGCATCTAGCAAACGCATGACGTTCCGAACGATGCGGGCATAGTAAATCGAGTTGTGGTGCATGGCGGAAGAGATAGGGGAGGCCACGGCACAATACCTCAGGCTAGGGGGATGGGGTTTGTCTTTCCATAGCTTAGGAGATTTCTTGCAGAACGCTGTCCCATGGTGGCCATCCATCTCCTTCACCACCTACTGCTTATACACATCTTGTTTTTATGCCGCAAGTCCTTGGAGATCCCCCTAATCCTAAATCCTGTTTGCTTACCCCCAGTATCAGCGGGCGAGGTTTCCTCGCTCCTACGGAAGGGTGGACAACTTGGAAATCAGGGGGATGGAATTTGGATTCGGGATAAGTCCCCCTTGAAAAGGGGAACGTTGACTCCGGTTCTCCCCTTTTTGAGGGGGGCTAGGGGGGATCAACCCTAGGAACCAAGCAGAATAGAGATTGATGTATAAGCAGTAGCCTTCACCACGACAGCGAAATGTCGTGGCTAAAGATTGTGGCGAAACGGTGTGACGACATGTTGTGGCGAAAGGTTATGACGACATGTCGTGGCGAAACTTTGTATCGCAGATGCTATGCAAAGGCGGCGACTCCAGGGTTTAGTAAATCTTGTTACCCTTTGCCGTCCGTCCTGTCTGCCAGTTTTGTATGAAGATTGCCACCTGGAACCTAGAGCGGGCGATCCCCTCCACCCCTCAGGGCCAAGCCCAGGGGCAGTGGATTAACCGCATCAACGCCGACCTGTGGATTTTTACCGAAACCCCTCCCGCCGCCAGCCCCGGCCCTGGCTATCAATCTGTGGTGAGTGACCTAGTGGCGACGGAGGCTAACGGGGACAGGCGTTGGGTACAAATCTGGATTCGTGATAGGGGTTTACGAGCGATATCTTCCCTCATCACCGCCGACCCCGAACGCACCGCCTGCGCCCTAATCGACCTGGAAAATGGGGGCCGCTGCCTGGTCTACGGCACAACCTTGCCCTCGCTAGACAGCCCTTGGCGAACCTATCCTGCCAAGAATGGGGCCGCCTTCTTAGCTGCCCTTGCGGTGCAGCGGGCCGATTGGCAGCACCTTCAGCAGCTTTACCCCAACACTCTGCTCATCGTAGCTGGAGACTTTAACCAAGATCTAAACGTGCTGCCTTACTACGGATCGCGCCACACCAAACAAGCCCTGCGGCAAGCCCTGCTGGCGTCCGACCTAGAATGCCTCACCTTTGGCGATAACGACCCCGTACGACGGCTGATTAACGGCCAGCACTCCAACATCGACCACATCTGCATGACCCCCGACCCCCAGCTTCAAATTCAGCGCACCTTTACATGGCCAGAGGGCTTAGAGGAATTGCGGGGGCTATCCGATCACTTTGGGGTCGGCCTTGAGATCACCTGTAGCGGGCTTTCGGGCTAGGATAGTCCTGCGTGGAATGGAGGAAAAGCCCATGTTTCTAGACGAACTGTCGCCCTTTATGCAAGAACTCATCGGTCATCCCGCCGCCTTTTTGGGAGGTATGGCCTCTGGGTTGCTACGGCTTAACCTTGCCGACGACCCTGTGCAAGACTGGCTGCGCCGCCAAGGGGCAACCCCCACCCCCGCCAACAGCAACCACCAAAACGGCAGTGGCCCCAAAACCATCACCATCGACTAACCCTGCATGGCGTTAGACTCAATCCGGCTTGGCCATCCCCGGATCGCATTGGGCATGGCTTCTACCTTAAGCTGAGTTCGGGATAAGCCAGTCGCTGCAATCTTGAGAAACCTGCTTCCAGCTTGCGCTTTAGACCTCACCCTAAATCCCTCTCCCCAAGGGAGAGGGATTTAGGGTGAGGTCTAGCTCCCCGCTCCTCGTGGGAGAGGGGCTGGGGGTGTAGCTTGCTTCCCGTAGGGTGGGCTACCAGGGGATCTGGTCACGATGTCTAACCCGAACTGAGGTTACCTTAGTTGAGGCAATTGACGACATCAAGCTATGACGGCTTACACCCGCACAATGTAGGGATTGTCGAGGGGATCAATCCGTCGCTGATATGCCAGAGTTTGATAGACGGCGGCGGCGATGTCGGCACGGGTGGCGGCCCGGTGGGGGTTGAGTTGGGCCAAGTTGGGCCGATTCACCACGAGACCTAGCTGGCTGGCCAGGGCAACGGCTTCGAGCGCGTAGCCAGGAATAAGTTCTCGATCCTGGTAGCGGTTGAGGACGTAGAGCTTAACGGGGTGCTGATCGCCCAGAGCCAACCCGTTAACGAGGGCCAGCCACACCTGCAACCGCAGCACCGCGTGGTTAGGGGCAAAGGTGCCATCGGGAAATCCGGCCAGAAATCCCCCTCGGCAGGCGGTTTGGATGGCGCTGGCGGCCCAGTGATCGCTGGGCACATCGGAAAAGGGTTGGACATTGAAACGCGGTGCCGGATGGAACGTGGCTGCCATGAGGGCCGCAAACTGGGCGCGGGTCATGGCTTGATCGGGGTAAAACTGGCCGTCGCTTTGCCCTCGCACCAGATCGAGGTTCAGTAAACCCTGAATAAAGTCCTGCGCCCAGTGGCCTTGAATGTCCGCAAAGGCCCCTTGCACCATGGCTGGCGGTGGCGGGGTGGGGGTTACCCCGGTGAGGCGAGGGGCTTGGCCTAGGGTCACCAAACCTTGATACATCAGCACCGAGACCTCGGCGCGGGTCATGGGGTCTTGAGGACGCAACTGGTCGGCGTTGGGGTAGTTGATAATCAGTCCGGCCTGGGTGGCGGCACTGAGGGGCGTCATGGCATAGCTCGGAATTTGGGCGCGGTCGGCGTAGCGGCCTAGGGTACTGGCGGGGGCATCGGGCAGACCTAATCCATTGGCCACCGCGACCATCGCCTGCACACGGGTCATCGGCTGGCTAGGGCGAAAGGTACCGTCGGGATAGCCCGTCACAAAGCCCTGGCGCTGGGCCAAATCAATGGCACGATAGGCCCAAAAATTGCTGGGTACATCTGAAAAAGAAACGGTATTACGCATGAGGGGACGGGTGCCGTAGCAACTGGCCACCAGGGCGGCAAACTGAGAACGGGTAATGGTGTCGTCAGGTCGGTAGGTGCCATCGGCAAAGCCCTTGGCCAGATTGCGATTCGCGAGGGCTTCGATATAGGCGGTAGCCCAATGGCCCTGAAGATCGACAAAGCGGCTGATGATCGGGGGTGGGACGGGCGGTTCTGGCGTTGTCGGTGGGGCGACCACAGGGGCCGTCTCGGCCCGATCGAGCAGCATGGGCGGCACGGCGGTGGGGTCGGGAATGTGACTGGGGGTGAGGGTAATCGGGCCAATGAGGGCTTGGGGCACCAGGTCATTGCCCACCGCTACCAGGGTTTGGCCCGTATCGTTGCGGAGGTCGCCCTGGCGGTTTTGGCGCAGAACATTGTGAGCTTCATCGGCAGGATGGCCCAGATCGGGTCGCCCCCGTTCCTGCACCAACAGCCCCCACTGCTGGTTTTGCACCAAACGATTGCAGCGCAGCACCGGGCTGGCGGTTCCGGCTACCCGCATCCCCGTTTGGTTGTTGGCACACTGGTTATCGGTCAACAGTGGAGCCGCCGCCCCCACAATATGAATGCCCACATTGCAGCGCTGCAAAATACAGTCGCGGATTTCCCCCTTGGCCTGCTCCATCAGCATCAGCCCCCCACCGTTCATTTGGTCGCCGCGCACCTGCAAAATCAGCGGACTGGCCATGCCCATCACCTGCACCCCCGCCTGCCCACACTGGCTCAGCCGACAGGCCCGCACCAGGGGCACCCCACTGCGCACCAACACCCCCACGCCCTGAGGATTTTGAATCGTCACCCCCCGCACCTGGGCCTGATCCTCCGCCACCAGCGCTGCCGAAATGGCCCCATCTCCCGGCACCGGGCCACCCCCGGCAATCACAATGCCGTCTCCTTGGCTGGCCTCTTGGCCCACCACCACCACCCGATCCCCAATCATGAGCGGAAATCGCTCTCCAGTCTCGGCGCTGTAGGTGCCGGGGGCAAGCTTAATCACCGCGTTGCCCTGGGCCGCCACCAAGGCCGCCGTCAGGGTTTTGTAGGGCAAATGGGGCCGTCCTGAAGGCTGATCAATGCCACGCTGGGGATCCACCTCTAGGGTCTTCACTGTCGTTTGCACCATGACCTTATCCCTTCCTTGTGGGCCAGCGGCGAGGGTAGGGGGCGTCCTGCCGCCATCCCTTCGGTCCGCTATCGCGACGCCAAAACCGCTAGGCCAAATGCCGCTATGATCTAGCCATTCATCTTAAGGTCAGAACGCCGTTGTGAACCGTCTTGTGGTGGTGGTGGTTGCGGTTAACCTAGGGCTGGCCCTGGGAGGACTATACCTGGCCTGGCATCTGTGGCGGCTGAAGCAAGCCTGGGCCATCCTCGCCGAGTCTCTCATCACCTGGGAACGCGACCTACACGACACCCTAGCGCTGACCGCCGACCTAGATTTATCTCGTCAGCAGCTCTTGAGTTTGCGTCAGCAGTACATCATTCTTCAACGGTGGCTAGGCTACCTTCCCTACCTGCGCCAGGGGCTTAAGCTGATGATGGGCATGGGGCTAAAACACCGCAAGCGATTCCGGCGGCGAGGGCATTGAGGACTCCCTCGGCAAAGTTAGGCGTAACCTGCGTTCGGGATAAGCCAGTCGCTGCAATCTTGAAAAACCTGCTTCCAGCTTGCGCTTTAGACCTCACCCTAAATCCCTCTCCCTTGGGGAGAGGGACTTTGAGCCGTTCTAGCTCCCCGCTCCTCGTGGGAGAGGGGCTGGGGGTGTAGCTTGCTTCCCGTAGGGTGGGCTACCAGGGGATCTGGTCACGATGTCTAACCCGAACTGAGGTTAGGCGTATGTGAGCAAGGCAACAAGCATGTGATGACTCGCAAGCGACTCAATGAACTTGCTGAATTTGCCAAGCTTCATCCAGGCGTAAAGAGCGCTTTAATTGAGTTGCCCTGCGCTATTGTTGGGGCGAGAGTTTGGTGCAGCCAACTAACGTGAGGAGGAGCCATGGCTAATAGGGGATCTGGGGGATTTTGGGGAGGCTTGGTCCTGGGAGCCGCTATCGGTGCGGTTACGGGGCTCTTGTTGGCCCCTCGAACGGGGCGCGAAACCCGCAAAATCTTGAAAAAATCTGCCGATGCCCTGCCGGAATTGGTGGCAGACCTGTCTACGTCAGTGCATCTTCAGGCGGATCGGCTCTCGGCAACAGCTCTGGCCAACTGGGAACACACGCTTGCCCGCTTGAAAGAATCCATCGCCGCCGGACAGGCCGCCAGCCTTAGGGAATACGAGAGCCTGACCCAATCGGCTAAGGGTTCCGCCGAGACCGAGGCCGATCAACCGTCAGAAGACCTCTAGCGAGCGAGCGATGCTTACGCTAGGGCAGCCTCGGATCAACCCGTACCCTAAACTATGTTCTGACATCGTTTGCGCCCTGATGGGCCGTGCCCATCCCGTGTACTACTCTTCCCCGACAATTGCCTAGGAGCCTCACCTTGTTGGCTGATCCGCTATTTTGGCTGGCCCTGTCTCTGTTTTGTGTCGCCGTCAGTTTTACGACGGTGTTGCTGATTGCGGTGCCCGCCTTTCGAGAACTGAGCCGTGCCGCCAATCGGGCCGAAAAGCTGCTAGATACCCTAGATCGAGAGTTGCCGCCCACCCTCGACACCCTACGCCGCACCGGGGCCGAGGTCGCCGAACTGACCGACGAACTCCATCACGGGGTGCAGAGTGCCGGACGCATCATTGAACAGGTGGATGAGGGCTTAACCTCCACCCGTCAGCAGGTGACCAGCCTACACCGTGGATCTCGCAGTCTGTGGGCCGGACTGAAGGCGGCCTGGCAGGTGTGGGCCGAACCCCCTTCCCAGCGTCGTCCCAAACCTAAGAAATTGGGCCATCGACGGTCTGCCTTGGCGGAGGTGCGGCCCCCATCTCCCCAGGGAACTCGGTATCGGGAAGAATCTGGGGAGCGGTTTTCCGCAGACAAGCGCGACGACAGCCGCCCCGAAACCTGAGTCAAAATGAGTGGGATGTAAATAACTGTAAACAAAGTTATAGTCTAGATTAAGATCCAGGCACCTATCGTCGAGTGATCCTGTTCCACCTCTCGGTGCGCCATGGGGACGGGGCAAGGGCACTCTATGGCGTCCTTCTTGTTCCAGCTTTCCTGAGTGAATACCTATGAGACAAGCTTTAAAGATTCTTTTGGTTTGCGTCGTTAGCCTCTGTGTTTGGCTGCCCATGGCCCCCGCCCAAGCTTACGACAACCCAGAGCTGCTGCCGGAGGAAGAAACCGCGATTATCGACCTCGCCAAGTCGCTGACGCCACGCCAAGAAGAGGACTTAAATGCTCGGATCACCGACTTTGAAACGGAAACGGGCTGGAAGCTGCGTGTGCTGACCCAGTATGACCGCACTCCTGGTCGGGCCGTGAAAGACTTTTGGGGCTTGGATGACCGCAGCGTCATGCTGGTGGCGGATCCCCGGGGCGGCAACCTGCTGAATTTCAGCGTGGGTGATGCCGTCTACGACCTGCTGCCCCGCACCTTTTGGATTGAGTTGCAAACCCGCTATGGCAACCAGTTCTTTGTGCGCGAAAACGGCGAAGACAATTCGATTATGAGCGCCCTAGAATCCATCGAAACCTGTCTGCGCCAGGGCGGCTGTAATGTGGTGCCCGGTCTGCCCCAAGAGCAATGGGTGTTGACCCTAGTGACCTCCATCGTCGGTGGGGTGGTCTGTGGCTTTGCCGCCCATCCCCGCAAGCCCGGTCAAATTTTGGCGTGGCAGTGGGTGCTGATCTTCTCGCCGCTGTGGGGTATTTTGTTCCTCGCCTTTGGCATTGGCCCCGTCGTCACCCGCACCAGCGATTGGCTACCCCTAGCTCGCAACGTTATCGGTTTCTTCCTGGGTGCGCTGGTGGCTTACCTAACGCCCTCCTTCAACAGCCCCTCCAGCACGTCGGAAACCTAGATTTTTGGTTCCGTAGGGCGGGCATCTTGCTTGCCGTAGATACCGCCAAAATGGCTTTGCTACTTTAATCATTCCTAGCGGTGGGTGCCTGATGGGTACTCGCCGCTTGATTTTTAGGTCTGTGACTTGGGTTTGCAGGCATGAATGATGCCGAATTCTGGTTGATGTCCTGGGCTGAGAAGGTCAACGAGACCTTGCCCCTACCATTTAGCCTTCGGGGAAACCTGAGGGACAGCAGCCATGACCGAGGCGTCAGCGATTACCCTAGATGAAGTCGCCCAATGATTTGCTATGCCATCGCCTTCTAACCCTCGCCTTGGCTCTACGGATGCCGTCTTGCTTGAGAAAACGGTTTATCACGATAGCCGACTGGATCACCTGTTTATTTGGCTGTTTCGGCGCAAAATGGCCAACGCCCTGGGGCAGCGGGATGTGGGCCAGGGCTATGCCGGATTTGTGGCGCTTTCTAAAAAAATCGTACAGGGGCGCAATGCCGCCGAACAGCAGGCGTTGGTGGCGGTGGTGCTGCGTTCTTTGGTGCCAGCTCCGGTGTTGTGGCTGATTCGTACCCTGTTTTCGCCCACCCGCTTGGTGTGTGAGCTCAACGCCTGGTTTGCCACCCAGCTTTTTGAGTGGTTGGTTGGCCCCTGCGAAGTCACCGAGGTTGAGATCACCGCCGAGGACGGCACCCAGCAACGGCAGCGCAGTGGGGTACATATCAAAAAATGCCGCTATTTAGAAGACAGCCAGTGCGTGGGATTGTGCGTGAATCTGTGTAAACAGCCCACCCAGCAGTTCTTTACCGAAGATTTTGGTATTCCCCTCACCATGACGCCCAATTTTGAAGACTTTAGCTGCGATATGGTCTTTGGCCAAGCGCCCCCGCCCCTAGAGACTGAGCCTGCCTATCAGCAACCCTGCCTGGTGCAGCGCTGCGAACTGGCCCCGACTGAACCGCGCCCCTGCCCTAAGGTGCGGGTTTGATTTTGGCGACCGCCTCAAGCAGGTCGGTGTGGATAGCGGTATTGGCGGCAATCACCATGCCGGGGCGTTGGTAGGGGTCGCAGGCGTGGAGGGGCGGCGGCGGATCACCCGCTAGCGTCGTGACAATGTGCCCCATTTCCTGGGCCATAAAGGCGAGGGCTGCGCTGTCGATAAACTGCCCCCTGGCCAACACTGCCCCGGCTAAATCGCCGCTGAGCAGGCCGTTGAAGTTGGGAATGGGCTGGGTTTTGGAATAGTCGGCCTTGGTGTGAAAGACTCGGTAGCGGGTGTTGAGGTGGGGCACCAAATCGCCCATTTGCCAGCCTAGACAAATCGCTGGAGTAGGGTTGTCCACGGTAATCCGTTGGCAGTCTTCCAAGCTATCGGCTAGGCGACCTTTGAAGGTGCCCTCCCCGCGCAGGGCGTAGTAGTAGCAATTTTGGCCGGGGGTGATAGCGATAGCGGCCTCATACTCGTCGGCATTGAGAATACCGAGAATCACCTGATAGTTGGAATGGCCATCGAGGTAAAACTGGGTGCCGTCGATGGGGTCTAGGGTAATCAGATAATCCCCCGGTTCCCCTAGATCAATGGCCCGAAAATACTTGGTGTTGTAGGTTTGCTCGTATTCTTCGCCAAAGAAGCGCACCTGGGGAAACAGCCCCAACAGCACCACCTCCATCATGGTTTGGATCGACAAATCTGCATCGCTGAGGGCCGAGGCAAAAAAATTATCCCCCTTGTTGGCCTTGTCGGGCTGGGCCTGAATTTGGGCCTGAATCTGCTGGGCATAGGCTCCCGCCGTTTTGAGGTAGGGCAGCAGCGTCGCTAGAATTTGCCGGGGCGTAGGATGGTTGAACATAGCCGCAAAACCTGATCATCGGTGCGCCCCCTAGTGTAGCCTGAGCCGTTGCCTCGCCGTGATCGCTCTATGACCGCGATAGACCTTATCCCAATTGTCCATGCCGCTAGCGCGGCACCTCCAACGATGAACATTTATTTTCAGCGCCAATCCGGCTGGTTTGCCCTCGATATCAGCGGGCGGGGAGACCTCGTCTCTACGGTGTATCAGGCTGGGAATGGGGGCAATGCGGATTTAGGATTCCTGATGACCTTAATTCTGACCATAGAAATCCTTCTGGGAGTAGGCGAGGCTCGATTTGGTAGGATCTTGAAGCCCGTAGCGCTGAACTTGGGAACGTTCTCCCCGGCAGCAGGGCCACCTCTCAATGACCGCTAACCGACCGCTATTAGGAGGGTTCACCATGTCTCAAACCACCGGAGCCGACGCCGTTGATGCCGCCATTGCCCAGGGCGTCGATCTCGATGGCAGTCCTATCCCTGCCGCTAAGCTGGATCTCTACAACACCGTGATGGCCAAAGAAGCCCAACGTCAGCGCAGCGGCGTGATTAACTCCATGCGGTCGCGGATTGTGCGGATTGGGGCCAAGCACTACAGCCAAGAAGACCTCAACCAAATGCTGCTAGACGCGGAATTTGCCCCCCTCAAGCCCAAGGAAATCGCCTACTTCTACGGCAGCTAGGCTGTTCAATGACCCGCTAAGCTTGCAGGGGTTGCCGCTAGGCCACCCCTGGTCAGTACGTAGGGATGGGAAAATTCTAGGCCATAGGCTATCCAAGCCACCGCGTTGGCTCTGTTCGCTGATACATTGTCTATGTTTGTACCCCGTTGCCGCTGCCCTGTTGGGGGCTAGCCCAGCGGCGGAATGCTGTATTGGGAGTATTTGCCGTGACCTTAGCCGCCGAAACCCAAGATTGGTCTGCTCTGCTCCAGCGCTTGATTTATCGGGAGTCTCTCAGTGAGCTAGAGGCAGAGGAATTGATGCGGGGCTGGTTGAGTGAGACCATCCCAGAGGTGATGTCGGGAGCGTTGCTGGCGGCGTTGCAGGCCAAGGGCGTTTCGGCAGAAGAACTGGCGGGAATGGCGCGGGTGTTGCAGGGACAATCCCTGGGCGGCAAGGCCAAGATTGTGCATCCTGGTCCTTGTATCGACACCTGCGGCACCGGGGGCGATGGTTCCCACACCTTTAATATTTCGACAGCGGTGGCCTTTGTGTCGGCGGCGGCGGGTTTGCGCGTAGCCAAGCACGGCAACCGCTCGGCCTCTAGCAAGGTGGGGTCGGCAGATGTGCTGGAGGCGCTAGGCGTCCATCTGGAGGCCCATCCCGAACGGGTGAGAACGGCATTGGATGAGGTGGGGATTACCTTTTTGTTCGCGCGGGGCTGGCATCCAGCCATGAAGGCGGTGGCTCCGTTACGCAGCACCCTGAAGGTACGCACGGTATTTAATCTCTTGGGGCCGCTGGTGAACCCGCTGCAACCCACGGGGCAGGTCATTGGCGTGTACGATCCAGCGGTGGTCTCGATTATGGCCAGCGCCCTCAACCAACTGGGTATTCCCCAGGCGATTGTGCTACACGGGCGAGAGCGGCTGGATGAAGCGGGACTAGGTGACAAAACCGACTTGGCCATTGTGGAAAACGGCCAAGTCACCAGTGCCGTCCTTGATCCCCAAGCTTTTGGCCTCACTCAGGCTCCGCTTAGTGCGTTGCAGGGGGGCGATCTGGAGGATAACGTCGCTATTTTAACGGCAGTGCTACAGGGCAAGGGCACCCCCGCCCAGCGGGATGTGGTGGCGCTAAATGCGGCCCTGGCGCTGAAGGTGGGGGAAAGGGTGACGGGCAATTCCCTCGCGGAGGAGATGTCCCAAGGGATAGCCCTCGCCCAGGATATTCTCGCCAGCGGATCTGCCTGGGACAAACTCCAAGCCCTAGTCAGCTATCTAGGCTAGGCCGATACCTACCGCCCCTGATGGCCAGAAGTCCTCGGTGATTGCCCTAGGGCATCTGGGATGGAGAGGCCTGTGCCCGCACCAGCGGTAGGGCCAACCGTGCCGCCCCCACCATGCCCGCCCGGTTGCCCAGTTCAGCCACCAATACCCGCAGTCCCTCGCGGGAACTGGGTAGCACCCGCTCCTCTAGTTCTTGCAGCACCGTGGGCAAAAAGAAATCGGCGGCGGCGCTTACCCCACCCCCCAAAATAATCGCCTCCGGGGTGAGGACGTAGACTAAGCTCGCCAAACCCGCCCCTAGCCAGCGTCCGTAGGTGTGCCAAAAGGTGATTGCCTCTACATCCCCCGCCTGGGCCTGGTGGTATAGCTCGGCGGGGGCTCGTCCGGTTTGGCGCTGAATCGCCTGTATCGAGCAATATTGTTCTAGGGAACCTCGGTTGCCGCTGTTGCAGGGGGGGCCATCGGGGTTGAGGGTGATTAGCCCCAGTTCGGCGGCGGTGCCCTGACGGCCCACAAACAGTTCGCCATTCATCACCACAGCCCCACCGACCCCCGTTCCCAGGGTCAGCAAAATCAAGTCTTGGAAGTTGCGCCCCGCCCCTAACCAGGCTTCTCCTAGTCCGGCACAGTTGGCATCGTTGGCCAAAATCGTAGGCCGTCCCGTTTTTTCCTCCAGCCAGTCGGCTATGGGTACATCTCGCCAGCCCGCTAGGTTGATGGCCACGCGGGCAATGCGTCCGGCGGCATCGGCGGGGCCAGGGGTGCCTAGGCCAATGGCCCCGGCCTCTCGGTGGGGGTCAAGCTGGTCGATGGCAATGGCGATGGCGCTGACCACGGCGGCGGGGGTGGAGGGTTGGGGAGTGGGCACCGTCAAATCGGCCACGCAGTCGCCACTGGGGGTAAAGCGACCTAATTTGATGGCAGATCCGCCCAAATCAATGCCAATTACCTGTTGAGCCGCTGCGCCCATGGCCGGGGTTCTCCTGTCATGCCAATACTCTGATAGTTCACTATACTGGCCTCCTGCCCGATCACGGATGCTTCGCATCCACCCCAGGCCTGCTCTACGATGCGGTTAACGCCCCTGGCACCCGTAAGTGCGCCGTTGGTGAGCAGGTAAGCATGATCCCCGAAGGCGGGGGTGGCCTGCACATTGTCCAACGCAATCCGCCGATCTAGGGGGGCGGCCACTAGGCCCATGCAGACGCTATCTAAATTCTGGATAACCAGCATGGGCGTGGTCACCAGGATCTCGATCCAAGCTCGGTGATCTAGGGATAAAGCTTATTGTTGCGAAGGCTGAGAAGTTGCCGAAAACGCCATGGAATTAGGAAAAACGTGACCTGTCGCCTCAACCTAGCAAGGTTGCCCCGCCTGCCATCTGGCCCAAGACTGAGAAGGGTGGAGCTAATGCCCCGTTGTGAAGGGTGGCAGGGGCAAGGGGTATACCAACCCCGACAATCCAAAATTCTTTTTTTGCCAAAAATAAGCAATAATACTCACTATAGCCTGGGTCTCGCAAAACGCCGTAAGCCTTGTCTAGCCAGGGAAAGGGGTATTGGTCAGAGTTGGCACATTGAGTTAACTCCACCACGCATATAAGTTTTACGAATGATTATTTTTTACATAAATCGTAATTTTTCGTTACATTGTTATTTGTGAAGGCTAATAACTCATTACATGGAGGTCCCCATGACCTACGCACTCAACGCTCCTGCTACCGTTTCCGCTGGCTTGGCCGCTCCGGTATCGAACGCGATTTCTGCCTTCAAAGGCTTGACCACCGATGAGCAACTGGGCTTGCTCTGGGTGCTTTACGACAACATGGGCCGCTCAATTACGCCTGCCGCTCCAGGGGCTGCCCGTCTTCAGTTTGCTGAGGGTCTGCTGGCCCAAGTCAAAGCGCTCTCCCACAACGAGCAGCTTCAGTTCATGCGCGACCTCGTGAACCGCACCAGCACCTCCCTCACCCGCGCCTATGGCGTGCTAACCAACAACACCAAGCTGGCCTTCTGGTACCAACTGGCGGAAGAAATGCGGGCGGGTACTGTCGTTCCTGTTCCCAATACCCACAAGCTGGGAGCTGCTGGCCAAGCCATTTTTGGTCAAATTTCCAAGCTCGACTTCAACCAGCAAATCACCATCATGCGTCAGGCTGTCATCACCATGGGCGTTGATCCCCTGGCCTAGTCACCTCGCCTGTGACGTCTAGGTTGTGACGTTGGGATGGCTATCCGAGAGTGCCCTCTGGCCTCCGTCGGGGTAGCCATCCCTTTCCTGTATCTAGCCCAATCCCCAATCCCTAACCCCCATGGTTCAAGCCCTTTCCCAGACTACCCTCGCCCTAGACCCGGTGACGGAGCGCTATTTCGAGAACTTCAACCAGGGCAACTACGCCGCTGTGGCGATCTTATTTAGTGATGACGGCTGCCTATATCCGCCCTTCGAGGAGGCCATCGTGGGGCCACTCGCCATTGTCGCCTATCTGGCCCAGGAATCGGCTGGAATGCGGGCGATTCCGAAGGAAAGCCATACCCAACCTACCGACGATGGTCGCCAAGTAACGGTGAAGGGCCGAGTGAAGACGCCCCTGTTTGCCGTCAATGTGCAGTGGATTTTCGATATCACAGACACCGATCAGATTCAGCGGGCCGAAATTAAGCTGCTGGCCAGTCTGCAAGAGTTGCTGCAATTTAACCGAGGCTAAACCGAGGCTAGGCGGCTTTGGCGGCGATAGGTTGCCCCCAAGCGGCGGTGAGGACGGCTTGTCCCAACCGCAAATGCTGGGGCGCACATTGCCAGTCGGGATGGGCCGTCATCAGCAACGATTCTAAGGACTCGCGGTCAAACAGGTGCCACACTGGGGCCAAGGAATGGTCGGCGATGGCGTAGGTGTTTTCTGCGACACAAAAGATGGTCAACTGTTCGCCTAGTTCGGCGGGTAGGGTTAGTTCTTGGCCAATATCCAACGCCCGAAAGCCGCGAATGGCCTGCTTGAAGCTGTCAAAGTCTTGAGTACTGAGGCCGGGTAGCCGCCGTACCAGGGTTTCTTCGCCATTTACCATCACCCAATAGCGCCGCAGTGGATCAATGCCCTGCAACCAGGCAGACTCGTCGTCTAGGCGATACCGGGGCGCTAGGGAGAGTTGGGAGAACATGGTTTTCTCAGGGAAAATAACTATCCTTAGCTTGGTCTAGGTGCCCAAGGTTTCTCAACGTAGCGCAACAAAAGTATAGAAAAACTAAACCAATCGTTAACTTTTCGTTATGTATGGTTATCTGCAAAAATCAATAACGGCTGAATGGGCCTGACGATCTGCTCTATTTCCATCTGTCCTATCTTTATTGGCTATCCCTATGAGACCTACGAGACCTGCATCGCTGCTGGTATCCCTGGTGATTCTGCTGACGGCCTGCGATGGCCTGGGGGCGAGTCCTGGGGCAGATCCCTCTTCCATCAATTCCTCGGAGGCAGGGGAGCAGGTTGGAGCAGAGGATATTGCCAAGGCCGAATCTAGCGTCAACAGCGCGACCGATCATCCGGGGTCTGCCCAAATCGATCAGTGGATGGCGCAGCATGAAGACGGCCCCGGCGGCGTGGTGATGGTGATTCAATCTGGCGAAATCGTCCATCAAAAGGGCTATGGACTGGCCGATGTAGAGCAGGGCATCCCCATCACCCCAGAGACCCTGTTCCATCTTGGCTCGGTGGGCAAACAGTTTACGGCCATGGGCGTGTTGATGCTGGTGGAGGAAGGTCAGGTGGATCTGGATGACCCGATTAGCGCCCATATCCCTGAACTAGACTGGATGGATGACGGGGTGACGGTGCGCCGCCTGCTGCACCATACCTCTGGCGTGACCGGGTACGACGATAGCGACGAGATTTATGATGCGCTGCTCGACTCGGCTCCTACCCCCGGCAACGAGGATGTGGTGACGGCCCTCTCGCAATTTCAAGAGATGCTGTTTGAACCGGGCGAGGAGTTTTACTACAGCAACACGGGCTACGATCTTCTGGGCTTGCTGATTGAGCGTCTCTCCGGCCAAACCTACGCCCAATTTATGGAGGACTATATCTTTGCGCCCCTGGGCATGACGCAGACCTTCGCCCTACCCAGCGACAAGCGTTTCGGCCCTTCGGTAGCCCAGAGCTATGCCTCCGATGGCCCCTATGAACCCGATGTTTTAGATAGCCTGAATGGCTCCGGCAGCCTCTATTCCACCCTGGGCGACTTGTATTTGTATGATCAGGCGTTGGATAGCGAAGCCCTCGTGAGCCAGGATTTGCTGACGGAAATGACGACCTCAGGCACCCTCAACAATGGCCAGGAAACCCAGTACGGCTTTGGGGTGGAGGTGGATACCTACGGCGACTCTACCTATGTGGGCCATCAAGGATCTTGGTTGGGCTTCGACAGCTACTATCTACGTTTCCCTGAGGCCAGTCTGGCTATCGTGGTGCTGCTCAACCTAGACTACGCCGAACAGGACGCGGAAACGATGGCCTTTGCCATTGCCGATGAGTATCTGCCCTAGGCCCAGCCCAGGGCGGAATGCGCCACAATGAAGGCGTTTTCCTAGAGCCAGAATTTGCGATGACGGTTGGGATTTGGGTATTAGGCCATCAACTGTGGACGGGGCAGGCGGCTTTGTCCAGCGTGGTGGATCAGCGGCAGGAGGTGGCTGTGCTGCTGACGGAATCCACCCAATTTGCCCAAGAGCGCCCCTACCACAAGCAGAAGCTGATCCTAGTTTGGTCGGCCATGCGGCATTTCGCAGAAACCCTCAAAACCGAGGGATGGCAAGTGACCTACGCCATCACCGACGATACCGAAGCGGCCCTGCGGCAGTGGATTCGGCAGCACCAAATCCACGAACTGCGGGCCATGGATCCGGTAGATCATCCCTTTTTGGCGTGGCTGCAAGGGCTAGACTTGCCCTGTGATGTCACGATTTTGGACAACAACCATTTTCTGTGGAATGCGGCGGATTTTCAAACCTGGGCCAGTGCCCGCAAGGGGTTATTACTAGAAAGCTTTTACCGAGAAGGGCGGCGGCGCTTTGGGGTGTTGATGACCGGGGATCAGCCCGAAGGCGGCCAGTGGAACTTTGATAAGGACAACCGCCAGCCGCCCAAGGGCAGGCTCCATCCACCCAAGCCCCAATGGTTTGAGCCCGATGCCATGACTCAATCCGTCATCGAAAAGGTCGAAGCGCTGAACCTCCCCACCTTTGGCCAAGCTACCCCCTTTCGCTGGGGCGTCACCCGCGATCAGGCGCTTCAGGTGCTGGAAACCTTTATTACCGAACGCCTAGAAACTTTTGGCCCCTACCAAGATGCCATGGTCACCGGGGAAGATACAATGTGGCACGCGCTGCTGTCGCCCTACCTCAACCTGGGCCTGTTGCAGCCGATGGAGGTAATTCAGCGGGTAGAGGACGCCTATCGAGAACGCGCCCTGCCCCTCAACAGCGTGGAGGGCTTTATTCGGCAAGTGCTGGGCTGGCGGGAATATATGCGCGGCCTCTACCACTACTTTGGGGCCGACTATGCCCAGAGCAACGGGTTTGGCCACCATCACCCCCTACCCGATTTCTTTTGGACAGGCGATACCCCCATGAACTGCCTGCACCAGGTGATCGACCAAACCCAGCGCACCGGATACGCCCACCACATCCAGCGGCTGATGATTCTCAGCAACTTTGCCCTGATTGCCGGACTCAACCCCCAGGCGGTAGAAAGCTGGTTCCACGCCGCCTTTATTGATGCCTACGATTGGGTAATGCAAACTAACGTGCTGGGTATGGGTCTATTTGCCGATGGCGGACGACTGGCCTCCAAACCCTACGCGGCTTCGGCGAATTATGTGAACCGCATGGGCGACTACTGCAAAGGCTGTCGCTACAATCCCAAAGATCGCACTGGGGAACAAGCTTGCCCCTTTAACTTTTTCTATTGGGACTTTCTGCACCGCCACCGCGACACCCTGCAAGCCCAGGGTCGCATGAGCTTTATCCTGAAAAATCTCGACAAAATGAGCGCTGAGGAACGCAACGCTATCCAAACCCAGGCCCAGGCTTGGCACCAGCAGCACAGAGCCGTCTAGGCATCGGTAGCCTGAACCTGGTAGTGCAAGAACACTTCGTCGGCGACCGTTCGGCTTTCTACTAAGGTAAGGCGAGGGGCCAGTTCAGCCAAAAAACCGCCGCCATCCACCGGGGTAGGAGCGGCGGCACCACCGATCAGCAGCGGGCACACGGTGATGTATACCTCGTGAATGAAGCCGTAATATAGCAGTTCGGCGGTCAGGCGACCACCCCCAAGCAGGGCTAGGCGATGCAGACCCTGAGCCGGAAACTGAGCCAACAACGCAGGCCAGTCCCAGGGATGGGTGGGGGCGTCGGGCTGCGTATCGGGTATGACCCAGAGGTGATCAAAATGCGTCCTGGCCTGCCAGGGTTGCGCTCCTGCGGCGGTGGTGATGAGCCCCCTAGGTACGGGCTGCTGAAAAAAACGCCACTGCGTATCGAGCTGGCCGGAGGGCGACCATACGATGTGGATGGGCTGATCGGTTTGACCTCGCTGGCGGCGGGCTGTAATCAGCGCGGAATTACGGACGCTGAGAGTGGTGCCATAGGCCCGCAGCGTGCCACCGCCAAACAGCACCCCATCCGCGTCCGCCACCCTGGCTTCCAAGTGATCTAGATCGGCCTGGGAGGAAAACCGAGCTGCCCGCCGTTGGGCATCGGCAATTTTGCCATCCAGGCTCATGGCCAACACCAGGGTCATCCAGGGCCGATCCATCTAACCCACCAAAGCCTCAACATTGCGTAGGCCAGCGCCCAAAGCCCAGGTTTGGCGAACTATCCAGGTTTGACGGGCAGTGCGCTGATAAAACCGCATTTCCCAAGCGCTAGGCCGATTCAGGTCAATCATCTCCGCCGCCAATTGAGCCATGGCCTGGGTTTGGGCCTTACCTTGCCCCTGGGCCAGCACCAGGCGCAGGTGTTCTTGAATACGCAGGGGCATTTTGCGGGTGGGAGATTTCACCGTGCAGGCAAAATTCACCATCACCTGTCGCAACCAAGGGGCCGTGAGCGCTAGGGTGAGGCTGTCGGTGGTCTGCTGCCACCCGTCTACCTGAAGGGCCATATCGGGGCAAGACCGCATACCGCGCTTGTAAGCCCGCTCTAGGGTTTGGGTGTAAATCGGCAGGGTGTGACCCTGTTCTTCAAAGGGGTCAATCAGCTTACAGCAGGGCAACCCTAGGGGGGTAGACTGAGGGCCCCAGGTGGCTTGGCTGCGACCTAAAAAGGCTTGAATTTGATCCGCCAGGGATCCGGTTGGGCAGGCATACAAGGCAAACTTATCCATGAAATTCCCAGATAAACAATTTCCTGGGACGGCTTTGCTGGGGCCATCCTAGCCACCGCTTTAAAAGACCTGTGTACCAGCGCAATGGTCGCGATGGGTAGGTTAAAGGCGCTGCCATACCCCCGATACTACTCTACTGTGCCCTATCGTGGGGGAAAGCCCAGCGCCACCCAGCGCCTCGGCAGGGTTGATCCTGTCATCGACCGGGCAACACCGTGGTTACCCGCCTGACGGGAGAATAATTCCGCCATAATAGGAAAATGGCTACTTTTCTCCGTCCCCTCAGCTACCGCCATCAGTGGTTATACGATGGCATCTCCCGCACAGCGGCCCTCACCGTGGGCGGTGAGCGTCGGTTTCGCACCCTGGCGCTGCAAAATTTGACCCTCACCCCAGACGCCTCGGTACTGGATCTCTGCTGCGGCAGCGGCCAAACCACAGCCTTCTTGGTGAACTACAGCCAACGGGTCACAGGGCTGGATGCCTCCCCTCGATCCATCGAGCGGGCTAAGCGCAACGTACCCCAGGCCACCTTTGTGGAGGGCTGGGCCGAAGCCATGCCCTTTGAGGACGACCGCTTTGATCTGGTACATAGCAGTGCCGCCCTCCATGAGATGGAACCGGAACAACGGCAACAAATCTTTATGGAAGTCTTGCGGGTTCTACGTCCTGGGGGCATAGTGACAGTGGTAGATTTCCATAGCCCTAAAAATCCCGCCTACTGGCCAGGGCTGGCTACGTTTCTATGGCTGTTTGAAACCCACACCGCCTGGGCCATGCTCAAGGCCGATATTTCTGAAGAACTCAGCCATTTAGGCTTTCAATCGGTTACTTGTCACCTTCATGCCGGCGGGAGCCTCCAGGTGGTGCAGGGGAAAAAGCCGATGTCATCTCCGCCTTTGCGATCAACGGAGGTTGTCATAGGTGTGGAAAATACGTGATCCATCCTAAAAAACCTTCAGTATGATTTAAGACCAGTGTTCGACGGTTGCTTATGGCGTCGTTATCATGGAGTCAAGCCGTTTTGAGGTCGTCAACCTGTTGCCCAATCGTTTCCCATTGGGGGAAGCTAACTCGCTGGGCATTGGCTTACATGGGAAAAATAGGACACTTGAGTGGGGGACTTACTTAGGCTCAGTAGATCACAAACTCATGTAGACATCGGGAGATAGACAGCTTGGGCGAGGGGGAAATGTCGTTCAATGACTTGGCGGATGAAGGAGAGCATGGTTTTGAGCGGGAAACGCTCTCGAAAGACCCG
>QLAH01000227.1_pt1 | contig 41369 bp, 33 predicted proteins | sample 4693081 | NCBI WGS metagenome assembly QLAH01 (sample SAMN09425401, study PRJNA476045) | Lake water metagenome, whole genome shotgun sequencing project. | reverse complement strand
CACCCAGGGGCCCCGCCGCTTCGCGTCGCCCTGGGTTCCGCCCTCGTCCGGCGACCCGACCGCGAAGCGACCCAGCAACCCTCAGTGCGGCATAGATCTTGCCCTACCCTCCACAATGGCAGGAATATTCTGCCTCAGCCGTTGCATTTGCACAAAAGTGTGTTATCATACAATTGAGAATACGTATTCTCAAACCGAGCCAACGAAGACTCATGAGGATCACGCAGCAAGAAATTGCCCGTTTAGCGAATGTTTCCCAGGCCACCGTCAGCCGAGTGGTCGCGGGTGATCCGCGAGTCGAACCCGAGATCCGCGAACGCGTCCAACAGGTGATGCGCCAGCACAATTATCGACCCGATGTCCGCGCTCGGTCGCTCCGGACCCGCCAGACGCATCTCGTAGGGCTGGTGCTCAAGCGGACCCCCGAAGATTTGCAGGGCGATCCTTTCTTCAGCCTGTTTGTCTCCGAGATCCTGGGCTTTCTCAGCAGCACGCCCTATCACCTGTGTGTCGATATCGCGGCCAGCGAATTGCGGCAAGAGCACGTCTATGACGAGCTCCTGCGGACACGCCGGGTCGATGGGGTCATTCTCGTGGAATCGGCCCCGAGCGATGACCGGATCAAGCGACTGCAGAGCGAAGGTTTTCCGTTCGTCTTGGTGGGCAATCCGGGGGCATCGAATCTGCCCAGCGTCGATAACGACAACGTTTTGGCCGGACGGATCGCAACCCAGCACCTGATCGACCAGGGATATTCACGAATTGGCTTCTTGACCGGCCCCGAGGGCCTCACCGTGAGCCACGACCGAGCGGAGGGTTATCGGCAGGCGATCTGCGAATCTGGGCAAGAGCCACTGGTGGTGTATAGCGACTTCGGTTTTGCCCCCGCCCGCGCGGCCGCGCAGAAGATGCTCGCCACTCATCGGGGTCTGGACGCGATGGTCGTATTGGACGATTACATGGCCATGGGGGCCATTGACGCCGCCCGAGAAGCCCATCTCCCGATCCCGACCGGATTGGGCGTGGTTGGCTTTAACGATACGAGTCTCTGCAACCTGGTCCCCGGCGGACTCACCAGCGTAAGCCTGAACATCGAAGAAGTCGTCCGCCAAGCGTGCGGAAAGCTCCTGCGGATCATCGAGGGCCGAGCTGACGGCGAGGAGCCTCGACTCATCGTGCCCAGCGAACTCAAGGTCCGGGGTAGCTCGACCCGAGATCGAAAGGCGGCCATGGTATGAGCGGACTCCTCGGACTGACCATGATGATGCTGGGGGCCCCGACAGTCCGCCACGAATTCGTCTGGATCACCGGTCGAGACGACGTCAGTGCGGTCAATATTGCCGGAACCTTTAATGGCTGGAATGGTACGGCTCATCCGATGACGCCCTCGAACCGCGACGGAAAAACCCGATGGGTAGGCGCGGTGGAGCTGCCCTACGGAAAGCATCTTTATAAGTTTGTGGTGAACGGCCGCGAGTGGATCGTCGATCCCAAAGCCAAAAGCGAAGATGATGGTGGTGGCAACACCAACAGCATCCTGATGATCTTGCCGGAGGACTACGCCCAGCCGGCCGAAGTCGCGGATAGCCGGATCACCGCGTCGCCTATCTTGCACCGACCGACTTTGCCCAGCCTCAACTACGACCAAGGCAAACTCAACTTTCGGCTGAGCGTGCGCAGCAATGACGTGGCCAGGGTCGAGCTCGACCTGAAAGTCGGCGGGAAAGAGCAACCGGCGGTTGCGATGGAAAAGCTGACCAGTGATCAGTATTCCGAGACTTTGATTGCCAAAGTCCCCTGGGATGGCAATGCGCCGGTTGAGTATCGCTTCCGCCTGGTGGATGGCTATCTGCTCAAAACGTATGGCGTTAAGGGCCTCGGGGATGAAGAAAAGTTTAAGCTAGACCCAAAGAGCTATAAGCCGTTCCGAGTGCCGAGCTGGGTCGAGCGAACCGTGTTCTATCAGATCTTCCCCGACCGGTTTGAGAACGGTTCGGTTAAGAACGACCCCAAAGAAAAGGCCCCCTGGAACAGCGAACCCACCTACTGGAATCGCTACGGCGGGGACATCGCCGGGGTCATGAAGCGAAAGGATTACTTGAAGACGTTGGGGATCAACGGCGTCTACTTCAACCCCATGATGCTGGGGAATAGCAATCACCGCTATGACCCTTGCGACTTCTTCTTGATTGATCCTGAGTTTGGGACCAACCAAGAGTTCATCGACATGACCCATGCTTTGCATAAAGCTGGCATCCGGGTTGTCCTTGATCAGATCTTTGACCACGTGGGCATCCACTTTCCGCAGTTTGTCGATGTTCTCAAGAATCAAGAAAAGAGCAAGTACAAGGATTGGTTCTTCATCAAGAAGTGGCCTATCGAGGTGAAGCAGAACCCGAACTATGAGGCTTGGTACAACGCCGAATCGATGCCCAAGATCAACGTTCTGAACCCCGAAGTGCAGAAGCATCTTTTGGAAAGCGTTGACTTTTGGCAAGAGCGCGCCAAGCTGAGTGGATGGCGGCTGGACGTTGCGAATGAACCTCCAATGGAATGGTGGAGGATTTTTCGGCCCCACGTCAAAAAGAATCATCAGGACATGTGGATTCTTGGTGAAGTTTGGAGCAACGCAAGCCAGTGGTTGCAAGGTGACCAGTGGGACGCAAGCATGAACTACCCGTTCCGCTTTGCCAGCCTTGACTTCTTTGCCAAGAAGAACATCACGGGTGAGCACTACGTCAACCGACTTTTTGAGGCCTACAGTTGGTACGCGCCGCAGGTTTCTCGGAACCAGATGAACCTTCTCAGCAGCCACGATACCGCTCGATTCTTGACGGACATTGGCGGCGATAAGGCACTGATGAAGGTCGCCGCCACGGCCCAGTTCGGTTGGCCAGGAACGCCGAGTATCTACTACGGAGAAGAGTTGGGCATGGAAGGTGGCCACGACCCGCAAAACCGGCGAGGAATGCGATGGGATCTGGCCGTTGAAAGTAACCCGATGTTGCAGCATTACAAAAAGCTGATTCGGGCGAAAACCGAGGAGCCCGTTCTGCAAGCCGGTGCCCCGTTCCGCTTGAAAGGTGAGTGGGGAAGTGATGTCGCCGTGTTCGGTCGTCGCTACGCCGATCAGGCTGCCTTGGTGGCGATCAACCGGAGCGAAACGCCGCAGCAAGTCGAGATCGTTTGGGAGAAAGGACTCCCGAATCAAGCCTGGACTTGCGCTCTAACCAACAAGAAAATCTATGCCAAAGAAGGCCGGATCCAATTGCGATTGGAAGGGAAGAGTTCGGTGATGGCTCTACCCGAAAATTCCTTGGCTAAATGACCGTTTTTATCCTATAATCTAAAGTAAGAAGCAATCGTGCAAAGATGCAATACATTCATCGAGGCTCAAATATGAAACGTCAACGAAGACAGGGCTTCACCCTGATCGAACTCCTCGTCGTTATCGCGATCATCGCAATCCTTGCGGCGATCCTCTTCCCTGTCTTCGCGCAAGCGAAAACCGCCGCCAAAAAGGCTCAAGCCACCAGTGACATCAAGCAGCAAGCCCTTGCAATCCTGATGTACACCAACGATAGCGACGACATCATGCCGCCTCGCGCTCGAATCGGGTTTGGCCCCGCAAACAATGGCCCGGACATCAGCGACGGAATGAGCTGGGACCTGATCATTCAGCCCTACACGAAGAACTACAACCTGATCATTAGTCCGATGGACCCGCGACAGAAGTACCAGTCGACCCGGTTCGGCCAGATTCGCCGAAGCTATGCGGTTGCGGGTAATGCGCTGAAGGGCGTCCAAGTCAACACCCGTGGTCGAGTTCCAAGTTTCTGGCTCAAGGGTAGCTACAACGTTAGCACTTCAACCACTTGGTTCCCGCAGCCAGCCGACACCGTTCTGATTGGCGAGCGCCGAATGACGACCGCCACGACTGGATTTACGGATGCCTCGTGGGCTCTTGCCTCGTGGATTGAGAACACTCGGACCAATCCCCAGCCGAAGACCTGCCGACGGTTGACCAACAACGGCACCGCTCAGTACGGAAACGTTGAAGACGCCTTTGGTGGTGGCTCAGTTTGGGCCTTCGTCGATGGCCACGTTGCCTTCAAGCGCGTGGGGCCTGCTTCGAGCGATACGAACTGTACGGGAACTCTCTTCCCGGGATATGAGCGACGTGCGGGCGCCTGGGATGCCAATGGCGAACAGAATCTCGATTGGACGTCCGGCCAGTCCTGCCTCGACGCGAATATCGCAGCAACCGGCGACCGAGACTGCAAGGTGCCTGGAGAATAAGACATGAAACAAGAGATCCCAAAGCCAGTACTCTTCGGCGTCATTGCTCTCGGGGTCATCTTGCTTGGCTTCGTGATCTTCCGGGGCCTGTCTGCGGGCGACGTCGTTGTCGATCCGAAGAATGAAGAGGCAAGTGCGAAGTGGGTGGAGGACTCGATGAATCGATACTCCGACGGTTCGACGCAGCCCGGGGGAGCCGCTCCGAGCAACCCCGAACTGGAGCAACGTTCGCAGGGCAAGTAGTCCTCAGAACGAAGAAGTCTCCGAAGCTCCCCTCTCAGGTGTCCTGAGAGGGGTTTTTTTGTTGCCGAACCGGCCGCTCACCACGTCACAAAACCCGGAGTCCCCGCAAGATAGACAGGTAGGTCTCTTATGAAATCTCTCCTTTCTCTCATTGCCCTCGGCGTCGTGGCCCTTGCGCCGGCCCAACTGGTTCAGACCCAGACCGACTCCAATCTTTTGCCCACGGTGACGGTCGACGGCACGATCGGTAGCGGCGAGTACGGCGCTCGATATAACAACGGCGGCGGGCTTGGCTTCGGCGGAGTGCTGGGCCGCGGCGAAATCCTGATCGACGCCGACGCTTCCAGTCTCCACATGGGGTTTGTTCCGGGGGGAACCTTCAACGACTACGTGGTGGTCTATCTCGACACGAAGTTCGGCGGATTTGACGACGCCTCCATGAACGACACGGGCGATCCGGGCCGCAACGTGATCACCAACCTTGCCCGAGATCGGGACGAACTCTTTCCGAGCGGATTCTTCGCCGACTACGCAGTGGCCTTTTGGAACGGCGGGGCGGTGGCTTTTGAACTCACTGGGGGGTCGCTGAACTTCCTATCGTTCGCCAATTCGGCCGGTCCCAAGGAACTCAGCATGAGCTTGGCCTCGCTTGGGCTTTCGGGCAATTTTGGCTTTGATTGGTTTGCCGCTTATGTGAGCGACACGAACTTCCTGAGCAACGAGACAATGCCCCTCGATCCGAGCATCAACGGCGCGGGGAACCCCGGTTTCCGCCCGGGCGGTGGGCCGCAAGGCACGGTCTACAACTTCTACAACCGCTTTGAGGCGGTGCCGGAACCCGGAACGATGGCGGCGCTTGGATTGGGCGTTGCAGCCTTCTTGCGACGACGCCGGAAGTAAATTCTTGAACCGGCTTCCTTAGTCTGTATGAAACGCTGGGGTTCCGTCGCCGACCGGGGGCGGGACCCAGGGCGCGGGCGGAGCTCGCGGGGCCCCTGGGTCGGGATTGGCCTCCGGGCCGGGCGGCAAGGAACCCTAGGCCCTGAGCAGACCGAAGATTCGGTCATAGAACTCGGGGCGGAACCAGAGTTGCGACTGGTTCTCTCGGGTCGGGTAGACGCGATTGGTGAGCAACACCCCAAAGATCCCCGCGTCGGGGTCGATCCATATCGAAGTCCCGGTATAGCCGGTGTGCCCATAGCTCCTCGGTCCGAAGCGATTTCCCGCGCTGCTGCCGCTGGGGCTTTTGGTGTCCCACCCGAGCGCTCGGGTGGTCCAGGAGGCCCAAGGCCGCAGCCAATCTGCTGAGATCCGTCCCCTCAGCATGGCCTGACAGAACCGGGCGAGGTCTGGGGCCGTCCCGAAGAGTCCCGCGTTCCCCGAGATTCCGCCCGCATAGCGCGAGTTTTCGTCGTGAACCACCCCTTCGACCTCGGTCGGAGAAATCTGGCTCGGTCCGGCCCAGGACCGCGCCCGGTCCCGGCACCCGGCCGGAACTGGAATGTGAAACGTCGAACGCATCCCCAACGGCTCTGCCACCCGCTCGGCAAACAACTCCGCAAAGCTCCGCCCGCTAGTTCGCTGGATCACCTGGAACAAGGTCAAGAAGCCAACGCAGGAATAAACGCTTTGGGTGTCGGCCGGATACTCGGCCCCTTCGCCGGCAATGAGGGACCAGAAATGCTCGGGACTCTGGGCAAGCTCATCGTATTGCCGATGGCTCACCAGTCCCGAGCTGTGGGTGAGCAGCTGCCGGATCGTGGCCGGGATTTGGAAGGCATCCCACGTGTCGCGCACGAGAGGATCAAGGGGTATCCCAAGATCATGGACCAGAGGCGTGGACGCGACGACTTTGGTCAGACTCGCCAGATCGTAAACGGTCTCGGCGGAGACTGGCGCCGAGTCCGCATCATAGGTCAGACAACCCGCGGTCACGACCTCGAAACTATGCGAGGTGCCGAAAGCGGCGGCGCAGCCCGGAAACGCTTTTCGGGCAACACACTCTTGCATCCAGCCAATCAAGTCACTCATCGTTCCGTGGGGATCTTGACACGCAGGGTCACAAAGGCGCATAATTGCACTTGCTCTGAGGAATCAGGGCGAATTCACGTAGGAGACCAGGCGCGAGCGGGTGGAAATGCTGACCAACTGAGCCAACCGGGTAGAAGGCCTGATCCTGCGCATGGATGCAGGTTTTTTTATGCCTGTTCCGACGGAATTCCAAAGAACGAGATATCAATGCCGACAGTCAACCAACTCGTCCGAAAGGGGCGCCAGTCGCCCAAAGACAAATCGAAGTCGCCGGCGCTGAAGGGGAACCCCTTTAAGCGTGGCGTCTGCACGATCGTGCGAACTCAGACCCCAAAGAAGCCGAACTCGGCGCTTCGGAAGGTTGCGCGGGTCCGCCTGACCCACGGCGTTGAAGTCACCGCTTACATCCCCGGCATCGGCCATAACCTCCAAGAGCACTCCGTCGTGCTCGTTCGCGGAGGCCGGGTCAAGGACCTCCCCGGTGTGCGCTATCACATCGTGCGAGGTGCCCAGCAGACCGCCGGTACCAACAACCGCAAGCAGGGCCGCAGTAAGTACGGCGCCAAGCGACCCAAGCCGGATGCAGGCAAGAAGTAAGGAAGATTAAAGAACCATGCCCCGAAAAGGTCGAATCGAACCCCGTCATATCGCTCCCGATCCCGTTTACGGGAGCGAACTGATCCAGCGCTTCATCAACCGCATCATGCTCGATGGCAAGAAAGCCGTCGCCGAGCATATCGTCTATTCGGCCCTGAAGAATGCGGCTGAGAAGGCGAACGTTGGCGAGCTGGAGCTTTTTGAAAAGGCTCTGGCCAACGTGATGCCCACCATGGAAGTTCGCCCCCGCCGAGTTGGTGGTCAGAACTACCAGGTGCCGATGGAAGTTCGACCTGGACGCAAGCGAACCCTCGCCTTCCGCTGGATGGTGGAGAACTCTCGCAAGCGCTCCGGAAAGAGCATGGTCGAAAAGCTGAGCAATGAGCTCTTCGATGCCTACAACGGCACCGGGTCTTCCGTTAAGAAAAAGGAAGACACGCACCGCATGGCCGATGCCAACAAGGCGTTCAGCCACTATCGCTTCTAATCCCATTGAGTTGATCCAAGCCAGCCTGTCAAAAGGAAGACCGAAATCGTATGCCCCGTAGTCACCCACTAGAGCTCGTCCGCAATATCGGTATCGCTGCCCACATCGATGCCGGCAAAACGACCACGACTGAGCGAATCCTGTATTACACCGGAAAGTCGCACAAGATCGGAGAGGTGCACGATGGCGCGGCCACCATGGACTGGATGGAGCAAGAGCAAGAGCGAGGGATCACCATCACCTCGGCTGCAACCTCCTGTTTCTGGCGTGGTAGCAAGGGCGATAAGCCCGAGCATAAGATCAACATCATCGACACCCCTGGCCACGTCGACTTTACTGTCGAAGTCGAGCGCTCGCTGCGGGTTCTCGATGGACTCGTCGCCGTCTACTGCGCGGTCGGAGGCGTCCAGCCTCAGTCCGAAACGGTGTGGCGCCAAGCCAACAAGTATAAGGTTCCGCGAATCGCCTACATCAACAAGATGGACCGACTCGGAGCCGACTTCTACAGCGTTGTCTCCCGTGTTCGAGAGCGACTCGGTGCCAATGCGGCCCCGATCCAGATTCCGATTGGCGCCGAGAGCGAATACCTCGGATATGTGGACCTCATCACCATGCGGGCCACGATCTATAAGAGCGACGACGGCAAGATCTTCGAAGAAACCGACATCCCCGACAACATGAAGGATGCCGCGGCCGAATGGCGCGAGAAGATGATCGAAGCCATCTCGGACTTCGATGAGTCGATCATGGAGCGCTTCTTGGAAGGTCAGGAAATCAGCGAGAACGACATTCGCGCTGCGATCCGAACCGGCGTCCTTGCCAACAAGTTTGTGCCCTGTATCTCGGGCTCTTCGTTCAAGAACAAGGGTGTCCAGTTCATGGTCGACTGCGTCGTGGACTATCTTCCGTCTCCGCTTGATGCAGGGGCCGTGGGTGGCGTCAATCCTCGCACCGAAGAAGAGATGGTCCGAAACCCGGACGACAAGGAGCCATTTGCTGCCCTTGCGTTCAAGATCATGTCCGACAAGTACGTCGGTCGCCTGACCTTCATCCGAGTCTATAGCGGCGTCCTCAAGAAGGGAACCGCCGTCTCGGTCAGCTACCGCGACCCGCAGACCAACGACTTCCGAACCCGGACCGAGCGCATCGGCCGGATCATGGAAATGCACGCCAACAACCGACAGGACATCGATGAGGTGTACGCCGGAGAAATCGTGGGCGTCATTGGTCTCAGCGACGTCCGTACCGGTTACACCATCGCCCACGACGATCACCCGATGTCGCTGGAATCGATCAAGTTCCCCGAACCGGTTATCCAGATCGCGGTCGAACCCAAGAGCCGAGCCGACCAAGAAAAGCTGGGTACGAGCCTTCAGCGATTGGCCGAAGAGGATCCGACCTTCCGCGTCTTTACCGACCCCGAAAGTGGTCAGACGATCATCAGCGGAATGGGTGAGCTTCACCTCGAAATCATCGTGGATCGCCTGAACCGAGAGTTCGGTGTCCAGGCCAACCAGGGTAAGCCGCAGGTTGCCTATCGAGAGACGATCCGATCGGCAGCGAAGGCCGAAGGACGATTCATCCGCCAAACCGGTGGTTCGGGTCAGTACGGCCACTGCTGGTTGGAACTGATGCCCCTCGAAGTCGGCCAAGGCTTCCAGTTCGAGAACAAGGTCGTCGGCGGATCGATTCCGAAGGAATACATCCCCGCCATCGAAAAGGGAGTCCGCGAGGCCCTGACCCAGGGCGTCTTGGCCGGATATCCGGTCGTTGACGTGAAGGCCGTGGTCTACGATGGTAGCTACCACGATGTCGACTCGAACGAAAACGCCTTTAAGCAGGCCGGGATGATCGCGTTCCGCGAAGCCATGAAGAAGGCGAGCCCGGTCATCAAGGAGCCGATCATGCACGTGGAAGTCACGACTCCCGAGCAAAACGTCGGTGACGTCGTAGGCGACATCAACAGCCGCCGAGGACGGATCGAAGGCATGGAGACGAGCTTCGGCGCAACCATCGTCAACGCCCACGTGCCGCTCTCCGAGATGTTCGGTTACGTCACGACCCTCCGATCGCTGACCCAAGGCCGAGCCAACCCGAACGTGACTCCGTCGCACTACGAAGAAGTGCCGACCAACGTCGCGAACGAGATCATCGGCAAGTCGGGCAAGTAAGTTCGGACCGAGAAGAAAATAGCGACCCCCTCTTGGCTTCGCCGAGAGGGGGTCTTTTCTTTCTTGCCGCGAAAAGCGTTAGGCTAGAAGCGCCAGGTCCACTGGAGGTAGCCCCACGTTTGCTTTCCGGCGGATCCGCCGTTCACTGTGCGCACAAACCGCCCAGGAGAGAAAACTCCGAATCCAGCCTGAATGGTGTTCTGGCGATTGGGGTTCCAGATTGCGAAAAGGGTGGCTTCCACGCCAAGGTCACGCCCGGCGGCTCCGGTTGGGTCGATGAAGACACCACCCGCGCCCCGGTTCGCGATGTTGCGGTTGCCCAGCCAAGCCTCGCGGGGGTTGTCCAGCCACCATCGGTGGAGTTCGGCGGAGAGTTCGACCGCGGGAGCAACTTCGCGCCGCAGATTGAGGCTGATGCCCCTCATGTTGTTCGATCCAACGAGGTCCATCAGTCCATGAGGAGCGTGAGCAGCAGGGTAGAGACTATCGAAAGTCCGGCTGACCCGGCCATTCGGGTCTCCGCCACTCGCAACCGCAAATTCTGCGATGGCTGTGGTCTTCTGGCCCAAGTGATACGTGTTTCGTTGGACAAGATAGTGGGCCTCGTGACGACGCCCGCCGAGGCTACCGGTTTGGTAGGAGGCGTCGAGCTCGGCCCGCAACCGACCGGAGTCGCGTCGGAGGTAGTGGTTGAGCGTATAGATCCCCTGGCTCCGACCACCTGCCTTGTCCGATTTGTAGATCAAGTTCGTCTGGCCGCCGGAGTGGTTGAGGCCGACGTGGGCAATTCGGGCGTCCCGCAGCGGGGAAGTATCGAGGCCGACTTTGCCGGCAAAGACGTCCCATCGATCGTCCTGATAGCGCACGATGTCGAGTGTCGTGGTGACGTTGCTAAAGTTTCGGCGACCAAAGAGGCGGCGCAGGTTTTTGTCCACAAACTGTCGCCCGACCGTGACTCGGCCCTGGCCTGCGCGGAACTGGTAATTACCCAACAGCAAGTCGCTGCGCTCGGCACTGAAGTTCCGGCGCGGAGTCCAAGAGGCTCGGTGGCCGTACTGGTAGATAGCCTCGGCTCGCTGGCCACGTGGGCCCTCGGCGGATATCCCAACCCTGTACCGACCCCAAAGATCATCCCGATTGTCGCTGTTGCTGCCGAGAAAGTCACGGTCGACGCGGCGCTCATAGCGCTCTCGGAGTTCGATCTGGGGCTTGATGACCCACTCAGACACAGGAGCTTGGACGATTGCAGTCGGAAACACCATCGCTGTTATTCACCTGCATACGATGATCGTCCGATCCGGATGTCATCTTTACTCTTTTGTAAAGAAAATGTTTACAGGTCTGCAATAGGGTTGGTGCGCAAGCAGGGACTCGAACCCTGACCCCTCGCGGGACTGGAACCTAAATCCAGCGCGTCTACCAATTTCGCCACTCGCGCCAGCGCCCCCATAAGATACCAGCCGGGGTATGTTTCGGGCGATATGGTCCTTCTCTGCGGTGGTGCTGGATTTATTGGGTCGCACATGGCCAAGCGTTTGAGGGATCTGGGAGAGCGGCACGTCATCCTCGACAGCTTTGAGAAGGGGCACCGTCCCGCTACTGGAGGCTCACCAGTTGTCGAGGCCGATCTGCGTGACCGTGAAAGTATTCGGCGGGCGTTCACGACCTTTCCCATCGAGGTCGTGATCCACTTTGCCGGTTCGATCCAGGTCGGAGAGAGCGTGCGTCAGCCGGCGGAATACTGGCGAAACAACCTCGTGGGGACTCTGAACTTGCTCGACGCGATGCGGGAGGCGGGTCTGAGCAAGCTCGCTTTTAGCTCGACTGCCGCGGTCTATGGCGAACCCGAAGAGGTGCCGATCCCCGAGGAACACCCCAAGAGGCCGACGAGTCCCTACGGAGAGACCAAGTATGCGGTCGAGATGGCGCTGGGAGCGTATGAACGGGCCTACGGGCTGCGCAGCATCGCGCTACGGTACTTCAATGCGGCCGGGAGTGACCCCGAAGGAGTGCTCGGGGAGGACCACGACCCCGAGACTCACCTGATCCCCGCGGCGATCTTGAGTTCGATGGGAAAGACCGCTCCGATGCAGATTTTTGGGACGGATTATCCAACCCCTGATGGCACCTGCGTCCGAGACTACGTGCACGTGATGGACTTGGTCGAGGCGCACCTGCTTGCCGTTCGAGCGCTGCGTGAGGGTGCCTCAAGCAATCAATTCAACCTGGGCAATGGCCAGGGGTTCTCGGTGCGAGAGGTCCTGCAAACGGTCGAAGAGGTCACCGGCCTGCCGATCCCCCATTCGGAGGGCCCGAGGCGGGATGGCGATCCGGCGGTACTGGTCGCCAGCAGTGAAAAGATCCGGGCCGAACTCGGTTGGAGTCCGCAGTACCCGGATCTTCGATCAATGGTGAGCCACGCCTGGAACTGGCGCCAGGCCCACCCCGAGGGTTATCGGTCCTGACGACGCAGGGGGTCTTGGTCGAGCAAGTAATTTGCCGGGAGAAGCGATCCCGATCGCGGGTAGCGCCGCTTCATTTCGGCCTCGATCGGTCCCCACATTTCGGCCGTCACGAACCCGCACGAGCCATCGAGGTAGGCGACCATCCGCCGTCCATCTGGCCAGGGACGGCTCTCAAACCAGATCGGCGTCCCGACCGGTTCCTCAATCACCGAGATGCTCACCGCTGCTTGATAGGTGTTGTAGCGGAACTCGCTCCCGAGGGGGTTCATCGTCTTGAATGAGTCCGCGCCACGGATGTACGGGGAGATGAGCGCCCTAGCGGTCGGGGTCGACTGGGCTCCCGGCAGAACGTCATCGTAGTCTGCGGTGTATATCAGAGTAGCGATCGCAACCTGCTTGAGATTGTTCAGGCCCTGGGTCTGAGCATCGCTCGACTCGGGATCGTCGGGAAGAGCCTCAGTCGCGCTGCCCGGGTTGCTCGCTCCGGATTGAAGGCTGTTCATCGAGTCCTTGAGTTTGCCGAGGTCGACTTGCATGGGCGAGATCGAGACGATGGCGTCGACCCGGACGAGGTCAAGTCGAAACTGGATCTCGGGCGTGGCCGCTTGGGGCCGGCGATAGGCCACGGGCGTTGCGGGGGGTTCTGCGTCCGCGGGGGCACTGGCCGGAGGCGGTTCGGTTGCGCCGCCCGGCTGCATCAACGGGCTGAAATCGAGTCGGTAGCCCACGAGGTAGGTCTTTCCGTACATCTTGACCTCATCGCCCTTGGTGAAGAAGGCCCCCATTACCTGGAAGACCTCCATACCTTGGCCACCACCGGCCATACCGCCCATCAGGGCCATGAAGGGGCCCATGATCCCGCCGAACAGCGAGTCCATCCCGCTGGCCATCGAACCCTGGATTGCGACTGTGAAGGGCTTGTATTCCTTTTGGATCGTCTCAAGGCTCTGTCGGGGAGCGACTTTTTCGCCTCGCATGAGGTCCCCAAGGGTCACCTCCTGTTGGGCTGGAGCGAGAGCGGCGGCGGCAAGACAAAGGCCGACCGCTGCCCCACGAAGGATCTGTGCGATTTTTTGCATACGAAGTTCTCCTAGTATCGGTATTTTACACAGGGAACCCAGGGTGATCGCATCATCGTCGGGTCGCGGATCAAATCTTTGTCTGGAGCCGGATTCTTGCGCATTCCCCAACCCGAAAAAACCGCTGGTAAACTCGCCTCGTAGCCCTATAGGAAGGTCCAAACGAAACGTGAACGTCCCAACTGATCTGAAATACACCAAGAGCCACGAATGGGTTCGAATCGAAGGCGATGTTGCCACCATCGGGATTACCGATCACGCTCAGTCCGAGTTGGGAGACGTTGTCTTCCTTGATCTGCCCGCAGTTGGCCGCGCCCTGCAACAAGAAGAGACCTTCGGATCCGTCGAGAGCGTGAAAACGGTCAGCGATCTCTACGCCCCGATCGCGGGCGAGGTGATCGAGACGAACGCGGCTCTCTCCGGACAGTCCGAGCTCGTCAATACGGACCCGTATCAGGGCGGATGGATCGTGAAGCTCCGCATCTCTGACCCGGCCCAGGCCGAGGGCTTGCTCTCTGCCGCAGATTATCAAGGCGTCATCGGTTAAGGCTTAGCCCGGTTCGACCCCGGATCGGGGCTCGGAGTCGAACCTTTCTTGTGGATTCGGAATTCTAGCCCCGCCCCGCCAAAATGCCCTACGTTCCCCATACTGAAGAAGATCGTCGATCTATGCTCGACACGATCGGCGTCGAGACCATCGATGATCTGTTTGTCGAGATTCCGGACTCGCTGAAGTTCAAAGGCGACCTCAACCTGCCGAGCGCGCTCAACGAGTACCAGCTCTATCTCAAGATGGCTTTGCTCGCCCGTCAGAACCTCGACGCGACCAAGGCCGATTGGTACCTCGGGGCCGGGCTCTACGACCGCTACATCCCGGCCAGTGTTGCCGCCGTCATTTCTCGCGGTGAGTTTCTCACCAGCTACACCCCCTATCAGCCGGAGTTGAGCCAGGGTTACCTGCAGACGATCTATGAGTTCCAGTCGATGATCGCGGAGCTCTACGGCATGGATGTCGCGAACGCCAGCATGTACGACGGATCGACCAGCATGGCCGAGGCGGCGATTATGGCCAGCGGAGTGACCGGTCGGCACAAAATCGTGATCAGCGAGGCGGTGCATCCGCACTACCGCCAAGTCTTGGACACGTATTGCTGGGCCAATGGTCTCCAAGTGGAAGTCATTCGCCACACGGATGGGGCCACGACCGATTTCTCGACCGTCGATGACCAGGCCGCCTGTGTCATCGTTGGCTACCCCAACTTCTTTGGCGTGATCGAGGATCTGGATGCCGCTCGAGCCGCGGCCCGCAAGGCCGGTGCGCTCTTCATTGTTGCCGCCGACCCAACTGCGATGGCCTTGCTGAAGCCGCCCGGAGAATTTGACGCCGATATCGTGGTGGGCGAAGGCCAGCCGCTCGGTGTCGCGATGGGCTACGGCGGGCCCCTGGTCGGGCTCTTTGCCTGCAAACAAGAATTCGTCCGCCGGATCCCGGGCCGCATCGTCGGCCGGACCCACGATTCACAGGGTCGAAGCGGATTTGTGATGACCCTGCGAACTCGAGAGCAGGACATCCGCCGCGAAAAGGCGACGAGCAACATCTGCACCAATGAGGCGCTTATGGCCCTTGCCACCACGGTCTACATGATTGCGCTCGGCAAGAATGGCCTTCAGTCGGTTGCGACCTCCACGGTGCGAAACACCCAATACGCCCGCGAAAAGCTCGCCGCCGCAGGGGGCAAGATCAAGTTCCCAGGCAATGTCTTTGGCGAATTCGTTCTGGAACTGCCGAAACCGGCCGAAGAGGTCCAGCGCCGCCTGATCGACCAGAACATCATGGCCGGTCTTCCGCTCGGCCCCTACTACAAGGGGCTGGACCACTGCCTGCTCGTTGCCGTCACCGAGGTCCGGACCAAGGACCAAATCGATCGCTACGCCGCCGCCCTCGCCGAGGTGCTGAAGTAACATGCCCCACAAGCTCGTACCCCAACCCAAGCTCATCTTCGAAAAGTCCTCCCCCGGACGCGTAGGATGCAACCTCCCGGTCGCCGATACGCCCGAAGTCGACCTCAAAAAGGCCCTCGGTCCGACCCGGCAAAGTCTTCACTTGCCCGAGGTAAGTGAGCTGGAGTTGATTCGACATTTCACGAACCTCAGCCACATCAACTACGGCATCGAGACTGGCTTCTACCCCCTCGGTAGTTGCACGATGAAATACAACCCGAAGATCAATGAGCGCACGGCCATGATCCCGGGCTTCACCCACATCCATCCGATGCAGCCGGCCGACACGGTTCCGGGAGCGCTTGAGGTGCTCGCACAGGTTCAAGAGTTCCTCTGCGAAATCTGTGGCTTCGACTCGATTTGTTTGCAGCCTCTGGCCGGAGCCCATGGTGAGCTGACCTGCTTGATGCTGATTCGGGCCTATCACGAGAGCCGTGGGGAAGGCGCTACGCGCAAGGTCGTGCTCGCTCCCGACTCGGCTCATGGAACCAATCCGGCCTCGGCCGCGATGGTGGGTTACACCGTCAAGACCATCCCAACCGACGCGAGCGGCGGATGCGACATGGCGGCCCTGACCGCTGCGCTCGACGAAACGGTTGCCGCCTTTATGGTCACCAACCCCTCGACCCTGGGCCTCTTCGAGACTCAGATCGAGGAAATCTGCCGACTGGTTCATGAGGCCGGCGGGCAGGTGTTCTGCGACGGGGCCAACATGAACGCGATGGTCGGCACGACTCGGCCCGGCGATCACGGCTTTGACTGCATGCACCTGAACCTGCACAAGACGTTCTCGACCCCGCACGGCGGTGGAGGACCCGGCTGCGGTGCGATCGGCCTGAAGGCGCACCTGGAGCCCTTCCAGCCCGTCCCGGTGGTCATCCGAAACAAAGAAGGGAAGGTCGAGCTCGACGACCGTCGTCCGCACTCGATCGGCCGGGTTTCGGCTTACTTCGGCCAGTTCTTGATGGAAGTTCGGGCCCTGACTTATCTCAGCGCCTATGGCAAGGAGCGGATGGCCGATATCTCGCGCCACGCGGTTCTCAATGCGAACTACGTCAAGGCTCGGCTGAAGGACGTGCTTCCCGCCGCTCACGACCGGCCGTGTATGCACGAGTGCGTTCTGACGGCCCAGGAGTACAAGAAGGGCGGCGTACGGGCACTGGATATCAGTAAGCGCCTGATCGACTACGGCTTCCACCCTCCGACCAACTACTTCCCGCTGATCGTGCCCGAGGCGATCATGATCGAGCCAACGGAAACGGAATGTAAGGAAACGCTGGACGCCTTTTGCGACGCACTCATCGCGATCTGCGAAGAAGCCCGGACGAATCCCGATCTGCTCCACGACGCCCCGACGACCCAGATCGTAGGCCGACTGGACGAGGCTTCGGCGGTGAAGAATCTCGACGTGCGCTGGCGCGCGCCAGAAAAAGTCGGCGTCTAGCCCATTCCGATTGAACAAGGCGGAGTGAAGTCGCTCACACGACTTCACTCCGCTGCTTCTTTGTACCAGTGGCCGCGGAAGACGGTCTGGGCTGGGCCGGTCATGCGGGCGCGTGAGTCGGATATCTCGATGAAAAGGCTCCCGCCCGGGAGGAGAACTTCAACCTTCGAGGTCGTGAGGCCCAGCTGATGGGTTGCCGCGGCGCAGGCGCAGGCGCCCGATCCGCAGGCCAGGGTGAGACCGGCGCCCCGCTCCCAGGTCCGGACCTTGATCCGATCAGAGCCGAGAATTTGGACAAAGTGCACGTTCGAACTTGAGCCGAAGTTCTCGAGCTCGGGCCCCCATTGATCGAGGGGCATGTTCTCGGGATCGGGACCAACGAGGACCCAGTGGGGATTACCTACTGAAACCCGAAGGGTGTTCCAAACCGGCGAGTCCGCCGCCCGGCCCGAGGCCAATCCCGACCCAGGGGCCCCGCCCGCTTCGCGTCCGCCCTGGGTCCCGCCCTCGGGCGGCGAACTCGTCTCGCTCCAGATACCTCCCGCTCTTTCCAGTATCGTCGCCTCCGAAGCAAACTCCACCGCGCCCATCTCGGCGCAAACTCTGTGGTCCGCCAAGACCTCCAATGCAACCTCGCGTCCACCGATCTCAACCGCCAATCGGTCCGAGGAATCCAGCCCCTCATCGCGGAGAAAGACCGCCAGACAGCGCAAGGCATTCCCGCACATCGCGCTTTCGGTGCCGTCGGGGTTCCACATCCGCATCCGCCAGGGCAGCGTCTCGCCGCGGTCGAGGGTCACGAGTCCGTCGGCTCCGATGCCTCGCCGTCGGTCGCAGAGTTGGAGGGCCAAAGACGAAATCTCGGCCTCCACGAGGGAGGCCGAGAAGCGATTGATCATCACGAAATCGTTGCCGATTCCGTGCATCTTGGTAAAAGGGATCACTCTTCGGCTGGTTCGGGCTCGCCTTCGCCTTGCTCGCTAGGGCGTCCTCCGCCTTGGCCACTCAGAGGTCGCGACGGGACGACGCTGGTGATCGCGTGCTTATAGACGAGTTGAGTCGGTTTTCCGGGTGAATCCAACATCACGGTGAATGCGTCAAAGCCTCGGACCTGCCCCCGAAGCTGTACCCCGCCCATCAGGTAGATCGTGACCCCAATCCCTTCTTTTCGGACCGAGTTCAAAAACATGTCCTGCAGGTTGATCGTTTTGCCCATTGTTCTTCTGTTCTCTTTACTTTGTTGCTTGCTTGTTTTTCTGTTCTATGAACGTACGAACGAGCCATTTTAGACCATCTGACACGATTTGTTGTGGGCCCTCCACGGAAAGCAGGTGCAGATTTGGCTCACTGCGCATCCAGGTCCGCTGTCGTTTGGCGTATTGCCGAGTCAGAGTCACCAGAATTGGGGCCAACGAGTGGGGATCTTTACCAGCTTCAACTGCGGTGGCAATCTCGCGGTATCCGATGGCCTTCATTCCAGGAGCCTCTGTTCCTACTCCCTTTTCGAGCAAAGTGCGCACTTCCTGGGCCCAACCGTCTGCGAGCATCTGGTGGCATCGGCTTTCGATGGCCGCATCCAGCGCCGAGACGGGGCAGTCGATGCCGAACTTGACTTGGGGCAGGTCGGGCAGTGGAGGTAAGTCCAGGGGCTTGGGGGCCTCCAGCCGTTCGAGGGCGCGGCGCACGCGAACCGGGTTTTGGGGGTCTACCTTGGCCGCTAGCTCTGGGTTTTTCCGCTCTAACTCGGCGAACAGGGAAGGGAGACCTTCGATCTGAATCCTTTCTTCCAACGCAGTTCGGAGTTTCGGATCCGGCGGACCCTGCAGGTCTGTCCATTGCTCAAAGAGCGCCCGGATGTAGAGTCCAGTTCCCCCGACCACGACCGCTCCCCTGGCCGTGAGTGCCTCATGGACCCGGTTTAACCACTCCCCGAGACCGAATTGTTCCCGGGGGTCGGCAACGTCGAGAAGCGAATAGCGGTCCCTCTCCAATGGCTTGTTGGTGCCAATGTCGAGTCCACGGTAGACCATGAAGGCGTCGGCCGAAATCAGGGGCAATCCCCATTCTTCGGCGACCCACTCGGCGAGAGAAGACTTGCCACTCGCCGTGGGACCCATGATCGCGATCAGCATGGATTCCCAGCCAGCAGACTAAAAGCTGATCAGCGATCGGACGGGATAGCCCAGAAGCTTTTCTCGGCCCTGCAGGAACTCGAGCTCGACCACGAATCCGAATCCGGCCACGTGTCCGTTCAACCTCTCGACTAGGCGGGCCGAAGCTGCCGCCGTTCCGCCGGTGGCGAGGAGATCATCGACGATGAAGGCCCGCTGACCAGGGTTCACCGCGTCCACGTGCATCTCGATCGTGTTGGTCCCGTATTCCAGTGCGTACTCCTCACTGATGCGGTCATAGGGCAACTTGCCGAGCTTTCGGGCGGGCGAGAAGGGAAGACCCATCTCAAGCGCGAGAGGAGTCCCAAAGATGAATCCCCGGCTCTCGATTCCGACGATGACATCGGGCTGCAGCTCGCGGGCCACGGCAGCGAGACCTTGGATTACTTCGGCAACGGCCGCCGGGTGCTGAAGGATCGGAGTGATGTCCTTGAACATGATCCCGGGCTTGGGAAAGTCGGGGACGTCGCGGATCAGGGTTTCGGCAATGAACTCAGCCATCGATGCCGAACTATACCCGTCACTCTAAATCCTTCGAGAAATGTAAGAAGTTTACGGGGGCGAACTTGGAAAACCTTCGGTAGGCTAAAGAGAATGGCTTAGCAGGCAAAAAAAGCCTGCGGAGCACTTTGGAATGTAAATGAAAAAGCTCCTTCTTGGCACCGCCGTCAGCCTCGGATCGATTGTCATCGCCTCGGCCCAGTTCAGTGAAATCGAACCTAATTCCGGCAAGGCGAGCGCGACCTCGATCAATTTCACCGCAAGTGGCCAGACCGTCACGGGCTTCACCACGGGGACCTCGTACATTGAGGGTTCGGGGGACGGAACCGCCGACTACTTCCGACTGACGGCAAAGGCAGGGCCGGTCGGCGTCTACAAGAACGTCTTGAAGCTCAACAACACCAACAACCTGGTGCGGATCCGGGGCCTTCGACAATCGGTGGGAGTGATCGACACCGTCTTTAACCAGCCGTTCCAGTTCGCTTACCAATATCTCGATCCTGATCCGATCAACAACTACACCCAGAGCAGCTTTTACAGCTTCGGAAACCGCGGTCAGGTCTTCTACGAAGTCCTCGGCGACGCGTCCACCGTGGACCCTTACGTGGTCACCTACACCCAAGAAGCCGTGCCTGTGGTCAACCTCGGGATCTTCGCCTCGCCGGTGACCATCACTTCGGTGAACGAGGCCCTGAACCTCATCACCGGGAACCAGGTGGACACGGATCTTTGGGTCTATGATGCCAACTTCACCCCGATTTCGAACTACGGCAACGACGACTCCTCTTCTTCGAACGCCGGCTCGACTCTGACCCGCAGCTATGCCCCGGGGACTTACTATCTGGCGATCAGCCGATTCGGATTCGCCAACAATCTTCCCGCGCCGGCAGATGATTTCTTCAGAAATGGCTCGGTGTTGGACTTCTCCGGAGTCGCCGCTGCCCAAACCAGCAACTCGCTCGAGACCGGGAGCGGAAGTCGCAACATCAGCTTCCGAATCAGTGGAGTCGGCGACACTCACCAGCAGCCGAGCGAGCTGCTCAAGGTCCAGGATATCAACTGGTACAAGTTCACCGTCGGAAGCGGGCGGAACATCCGGGGCAAGGTGATCTTGAACGATCACGACACAAACGAGCGCCCCGTCACTTTCGGAGTCTATCAAAACGGAATCCTGCAAGAGACTTCGGTGATCACCCCGCTCGCTGACGGCAGCTATGTTCTGACCAGTGCGACGACTGGACCGGTCCAAGTCGTGGCGAAAGCCAGTCACTGGCTCTCCAAGATCCGGAACGTCCTGGTGGCGGGGAGCGACACGGACATCGACTTCAGCCTGATCAACGGGGACACCGATGGCGATAACAGCGTCACGATCTTCGATTACATCGACCTTTCCAACTCCTTTGACCTGAGTCTTGGGGATGGGGGCTACAACGCCGAAGCCGACCTGGATGGAGATGATTCGGTCACGATTTTTGACTATATCATTCTCTCGAACAACTTCGACCTCACGGGCGAAGACGTTCCGTAGACCGAGTTCTTGCCGGGATGCAGGGCATCCCGGCAATCTCAGCGGGATATAATGGACCGCGCACCTTTGGTTGGTGCTCGGTCGTCTTATGATGTCGGGCGAATCGCAACACGATTCCTTAGCAGAAAAGCGGTGGTTGCAAGCACTGGCTAAAGGAGATCCGGAAGCGGTGGGTGGTCTTTACACCATCTACGGCGATCGGATCTTCCGGTACGCCTTTCGGATGCTTGGAAACCGCTCGGATGCTGAGGACGTGACGGCAGAAACGTTCCTGAGGGTGATGAGAAGGTTGAACGAATTGAGGGCCGATGGGGCTTTTCGAACGTGGCTCTTCCGCATCACGCGCAATCTATGTATCGATCGTATGCGGCAACACAAACTCATGGAGTTGCCGGCCGACCACGCTTACGGCGGTTCGATGGAGAAAACCACTCTGCGGATCACCGTGCACCAGGCCCTGAGCGAATTGCAACCGGAGTACCGGGAGCCTCTGATCCTCTGCGACCTGGAAGACATCTCCGCCAAGGAAGCGGCAGAGATACTCAACATCAGTGTCCCGGCGCTTAAATCGCGCCTGTATCGAGGCCGGAGAGCCTTGAGGGACAAACTTGGAGGATCGCTAGAGAAAGCACTATGAAAGAACAAGAGTTCTACAAAAAGCTGGTGGATCTCTATGCTGGGGAGGAACTGGCCCAAGAGCTTAAGGATGAGCTCGAGCTGGCCGCATTTCAAGATCCTGACCTCAGCCATGACATGCAAACGCTTTCGGCCACCGTCCGCACACTGCGGAACATGCCGAGACCCGAATTCACTGAGGAATCGTTTCATCGTATCCTCATGAAAATGCAAACCCGCGGCTTGGACGTCGAAGTGAAGGCCCCCACCCCGGCCCACCTTCAACTCCGACTCCCCATGAACGGATAAGGGAAACCATGCCGCAAACTCATTGGAGCAACGTCGAACCGTGAAGTTAGAGTGTTCTCGTAAAGAATTTGCCGAGGCCCTAGGCCTCGCCGGATCCGCGACCAGCGTCCGCACCGCGCTGCCCATCCTCCAAACGATCCTGCTGGACGGATCTGAGGGAGCCAGCCTTCGGCTGGTGGGTTGTGACGGCGAGATGTGGGCCGAGAGAAAGATCCTGGCCAATGTCAGCGAGCCGGGGCGCGTCTGCGTCCCGTACACCACTCTTAACCAATTGGTTTCGGCGCTGCCCGATGGGACGATCCAGCTGGAGTACGCGGATACGACCCTCTACCTTCGGGTCGGACAGAGTGAGTGGAAGCTCTTGGCGCTACCCGGCAACGAATTTCCGGAGCCGCCCTCTGTGGCCGGCTCAGCTCAGTTGAGGCTCTCCATGAAGGAGATCCGCGAATCGGTCGAAGCCGTCTCGTTTGCCGTCTCCGATGACAGTGCGCGTCCCGTTCTCACTGGGGTGTTGTTCCGCTACGATGGCCAGCGCTTGACGATGGTCGCCACCGATACCCATCGGCTGGCGGTCAAGCAGATCGATCGCGAAGGCATTGGAGTCCCGATCAGCGTCGTGGTGCCCGAAAAGGCACTGCGCGCCATCAAGTCGCTCCCAATCGCGGACCCCGAAGAGGTCACGATCGAGTTTGATGAGAGCCGAGTCGGAGTCGATTCGGGAACGGCCAAGGTCGTCAGCCAGCTGCTGGCCGGGTCGTATCCCAACTGGGAGCGCGTCGTGCCAACCGAACACACTCGCCTCTGGACCGTCGACCGAACCGAGATGATCGACTACGTGAAGCGGGCGATGATTTTGGCCCGAGATAACGCCAACCGGGTCCGATTTTCGGGCCAACCCGAGAGCATCGTCATCACCGTCCGGAGTGAAGAGCGGGGCGAAGCCAAAGAGCAAGTCCCGGCCATCATCGACAACGGCGAGATCGACATCGCGTTCAATGGCAAGTTCGTTCTTGATGCGCTCCAAGCGATGAAAGGCGACGGCATCCGGGCCGAACTGACCGAGCCCGCGCGTCCGGCGGTCTTCCGCTCGGCGGATGACGAGTCGGCGCAGTTCTGCGTGATCATGCCGATGGCGATCAGCTAGTCGGGATCCGCTCGAAAGTCTAGAGGGACCATGCCCCCCAGAGGGGTGTGGTCTCTTTTTCTGCGGGCTCAGGCCTTATGGGGGCGGATCACCGAGCAACACGTGCGCTGATGAATGCGGTTGTTGGCCAAATGTCCCGCCGCAAGTAGTAGGCCCCCCGCGGCCGAAAGCAGGGTCTTCGGCAAGTTGACCTTCTGGTGGCTATGGGCGACGAAGAGCACGGCTGTGGCGACAAGAGCCAAGCCGAGGAGGATCGCCAGCGGGGGAATGATCTTTCCGTGGTGCGAGAATCCGCGCCACGCCGCCCAAGGACCAACGAGAACAGCCAGCCCCAAGAAGAGGTAGTCCCACACGTGACTGTTCAAGAATCCGAGGTTAAGCAAAGGGGCCACCGCAAAGAACAGCGCAATCCCAACGCAATGCACCCCACAAATCAATCCTGCGAGGGCGCCGACTGCGTCGACATTGAGCTTCTTCGTGACCATCCTCCTTTCATTATTGCACTATTCTTGCAATATTCGGCGGATTAGGATCCTTCCTTATCGAAGTTCGCACTGAGGATGATGTAGTCGAAGATCGTGACCGAGTCATCCCCATCGAGGTCGGCGTTCGCGTTGAAATCCGGGGAGCCAATCGTCGTGTCGAAGGCAAGGCTGAGTTGGATGTAATCGAAAATCGTGACGGCGTTGTCCTTATCAACGTCGCCATTGACTAGGGTGGTGGAAAGACCCGTGACCCCGGTGGTCGTGATGTTCAGATTTCGGAATCGGTGTGAGAGCCAGTGACTAAATTGGACCTGGAGGTCAAAGTTGCCGCGAAGGGAAGTGGAATAGGTGAATCCGCCCCAACTGCTGAGGGGAATGACCTGGGTCTCGCGCAGATTGTCCGTTCCGGCGTCGAACAGCCGGAAGGTCACGTTGAAGTTGAGCGGAGAGAAGAGGAAGTCACCGAGCCTGATCTCACCTTGGATGGTTCCTTCTTCGCGCAATCGTTGGAGCGTCCAGTTCAGCACCGGGAAGATCCGGCTGAAGCCACAGATGGAGCCGTAGATCGTGGAGTTCGTATTGGAATCGAAGCGTCCTCTGAAGCTTGCCACTCCGCAGATCTGGTACTCGCCATTCACGAGCGTCAGGAGTGGCCCTCCACTGTCGCCATTCCCGAAGTGACCTTCGAGCGCGGTGGGCGTTGCCGGCGACGAGGTCAGCGGACCAAAGACGTTGTTGGCGGCCGCGCCGTCGTCAAAGTCAAGGGCAAGGCAACGGGGCCAGGCCGTGTAGTACTCGATCCAGTTGGTCGCGGCTCGTTTCTGAAAGTCATTGCCCGTCTGGCCAGCAGTCCCGGTTCCCGTAGCTCCAAATCCGACGAAGACTCCTTCCTTGTTGAACTCGGTGGTGCCCTGAAAGAGGGTCATCGGCTTGACGTTCATCACCCGCCTGTCGAGCCGCCCAAGCATGATGTCGAATCCGTTGGTGAAGTTGGAGGAGTTCCAAGAGGGATGGCGAATCCAGTTGCCCGCCGTGTAGGTCTCTCCGCCGATCTGAAAGGCGAGAGTGGTCGAGGCATTGCCGGGCCAGTTGTGGGCAGCGGTTAGGATGTGGCGCTCGCCCAGAAGGGTTGCGGTTCGTCGGTCGGCGGAGGTGAAGTCGAGCCGTCCCACCGCGGGGAATTGGGCACCAAGGGCCAGAAAGTCAGCGTCGGGGACTCCGTCGCGCCGAATGATCGCCGGGCTGGTGGCAACCAAGGCGACGCCAATGGCGAAGGTGAGGGCGGTCTTCGTCAAGGGGAGCATAGGTTTCTATTGTACAAGGATCCATGGACGACTCCAAGGATAAATTTGCAAAACCGGTACTTTGTCTTTTGAGACCCTTACCGTTGCAATCCTGGACCCGAGCCTGGTATCTTACATCCTCGGACAAACGCGCCCTCCCCCTTTCCTGTGGCCACACCTCTTTATTTGTGGGATGGGCTTGTCCATGCGAACTAGCATCATGGCAGACGTCAGCCTCTTCGACAAGATCAAAATCGGCATTGCCAGTCCTGATGACATCCGCAGTTGGAGCTACCGAAAAGACGCCAACGGGCAGATGATCCACTACGAAATCAAGAAGCCGGAAACCATCAATTACCGGACCTTCAAGCCCGAACGAGACGGTCTCTTCTGCGAGCGCATCTTTGGCCCGGTCAAGGACTGGGAATGCGCCTGCGGACGCTACAAGAAGATCAAGTACAAGGGCATCATCTGCGAGCGCTGCGGCGTGGAAGTCACCCGAAGCAAGGTCCGCCGCGAGCGGATGGCGATCGTCGAGCTGGCCGCTCCGGTCTGCCACATTTGGTACCTCAAGGGGGTGCCGAGCCCGCTTTCGTTGATCCTCGACATCAGTCCGCGCAACCTCGAAAAGGTCATCTACTTCGCCAGCTTCATCGTCATCGACCTTGAAAACGAGAAGATCAGCGAGATCATGCCGCAGATCCGGCAGACCGTCGAGAACGAAAAACTTGCCATCCAAGAAGAGATGCGCCAACTCGAAATCGAGTCGCTTGATCGACTGACGACCGAGATGCGCAACAACCCCGACGAGTACATGGACGAGTCCTTTGTACGCGAACGGATGAAGGCAAACTTCGACCGGATTCGGGCGGAATACCGCGATGCCGATGACCGGCTGAAGGATCTCGATATCGCCGTCGAAATGCTCAGCAAGCTGGAACTGCACCAGCTGATCGATGAGGACAAGTGGCGAGCCATCAGCAAGATGCTCGACCGCGTCGGACGCCGCCTCAAGATGGACCTCGGCGACCTTGTTCGGGCCAATATCGGCGCCGAAGCCGTCAAGGAACTTCTGAAGCGCGTCGACCTCGAGCGCCTGAGCCGCGAGCTTCGCCAAGAAATCGTCATCACCACCAGTCAGCGCCGCCTGCGCGCGATCAAGCGACTGGAGCTCATGGATGCGCTCATCAGCAGCAAGAGCCGTCCCGAGTGGATGATCCTCGACGTCGTGCCCGTCATCTCGCCCGAACTGCGCCCGATGGTGCAGCTCGACGGAGGACGCTTCGCGACGTCGGACCTGAACGATCTCTATCGCCGAATCATCAACCGCAACAACCGCCTGAAGAAGATCATGGAGATCCAGGCGCCGGAGTCGATCGTTAACCACGAAAAGCGACTTCTGCAAGAAGCGGTCGATGCCTTGATCGATAACGGTCGCCGCTCGCGTCCGGTTGTCGGTAGCAACCAGCGCCCGCTCAAGTCCCTCAGCGACATGCTTAAGGGTAAGGAAGGGCGCTTCCGCAAGAACCTTCTCGGTAAGCGGGTCGACTACTCCGGTCGATCGGTTATCGTCGTCGGTCCCCACCTCAAGCTTCACCAATGCGGTCTGCCCAAGGAGATGGCCCTCGAACTCTTCAAGCCCTTCGTCATGAAGACGCTGGTCGAGCGAAAGATCACCCAGAACATCAAGACCGCCAAACGGATGATCGACCGAATGCATCCGGCTGTTTGGGACGGCCTGGAAGAGGTCATCAAGGAACATCCGGTCTTGCTGAACCGCGCCCCGACGCTCCACCGACTCGGGATCCAGGCCTTCGAGCCGATCCTCGTCGAAGGAAAGGCGATCCAGGTTCACCCGCTCGTCTGTCACGCCTATAACGCCGACTTTGACGGCGACCAGATGGCTGTCCACGTTCCGCTCAGCACCGAAGCCCAGGCCGAAGCCCGGATTCTGATGCTCAGTAGCCAGAACTTGTTCTCGCCGGCAGACGGAAAGCCGACGTGTTCGCCGATCCAGGACATCGTTCTCGGAGCCTACGCGCTGACCTTTGTGAGCAACGCGGGCAAAAAGCGACTCCAAGACGCCGAAGATCGCCACCGAGAGAACCCCGAGGCCTTCCCGGCGCCGATGATCTTTGCCAATCCCGACGAGGTCCGCTTCTTGATGGAGGCGCCCGCCGTTGAGCGAGGATTTGGCCTGAACGATCCGGTGAAGGTCCGAATTCGACGACCGATCTTCCGACCCGATGCCGAAGTCGATTATCGCGACGCCAAGACGGGTCAAGAATATCGGTACATCACGATGACCGACGAGGACGGCGACGAGACCCGCGAGCTGCAACTCTTGCCGCAAGAGTGGGAAACGATCACCGCGATCTGCACCGCCGGTCAGCTGATGTTCAATGACATCCTGCCCTACCCGATGAAGCACTCGGACAAGTTCCTTCAGACCGAACTCGGGAAGAAGGCGATCGCCGAGGTCATCATCAGCTGCCACAAGCTCGTCGGAGTCGATGGCACCATCCGCCTTCTGGACGACATGAAGGACCTGGGCTTCCGCTGGGCCACCAAGTACGGCCTTAGCATCGCCCTGACCGACATGGATCCGCCCGAGCGACGCGAAGAAATCCTCGCCGAAGCCGACAGCCGATCGACCCGGATTAGCGAACAGTTCCGCCGAGGACTGCTCACCTTTAACGAGATGCAGCAGAACCTCATCAAGCTCTGGACCGAAACCTACGACCAGATCGGTAAGGAAATCGTGGCCGGGATGGAGCAGATGAACCCGCTCTCGATCATCACCGTCTCCGGTGCGCGCGGTTCGGTCAAGCAGCTCGCTCAGCTCAGCGGGATGCGCGGACTGATGTTCAACCAGTTCAACGAAGTTATCTATGAGCTTCCGGTTAAGAACTCCTTCCACAAGGGTCTTTCGATGCTCGAATACTTCGTGACCACCCACGGAGCCCGAAAGGGTCTGGCCGATACCGCTCTGCGAACGGCCGACGCGGGTTACCTCACTCGACGTCTCTGCGACGTGGCCCAAGATGTGATCATCAAGCGCCACGACTGCGGAACAACCGAGGGAATCCTTGCCCACCGAATCGTGGACGAGGGGGATGCCATCGAAGGTCTGGGCGAGCGCATCGCTGGCCGAGCTGCCTTGACGACCATTGCCGATCCCGAAACGGGTGAGGTCTTGGCCACCTATGGCGAGCTGATCCAACCCGAAGGAGCCGTTCGAGTGAATAAGCTGGAACTGGCCTATGTCAGCGAGATGGAAGCGGCCGAAAACGACGCCGAGAAAAAGGCGATCGCCGATAAGTACCTCGCGATGGGCTTCCAGATCGACGAACACGGTCACCTCTGCGTCAAGGTGCGCTCGCCGCTCGGCTGCGATCTGGAGTCTGGCATCTGCGCCATGTGCTACGGATGGGACCTGAGCACCAAGAAGTTGGTTGAAGTCGGCGTCGCGGTTGGAATCATCGCCGCCCAGTCGATCGGTGAACCGGGAACGCAGCTTACGATGCGGACCTTCCACACCGGTGGTGTTGCCGGTTCGGCCACCATCGCCCGTACCAACCAGTACAAAACCGGAAAGTTCATCAAGCAGTTCTTGGAAGACTTCAGCGTCGCGACCCAAACCGACATGAAGGAGTTCGACGCGACCAAGCTCATCAGCAGCCAAGAGGCCGCCGTCAAGGGACTCTTTAAGCGCGAGAAGGGCGAAGCCGGAGAAACCGACGAGAGCAAGATGACTGCCCGTCAGATCAAGGCCGCCCAAAAGGCAGCCGAGAAGGCGGACAAGGACAGCCAAAAGCTGTGGGACCGCAGCCGGAAGACCTTCTTCGCCACCTGGACGGGTGAATCCAGTGGGATTGTCCGGGTCGAAGAAATCTTCGAAGCCCGAAAGCAGCCCCGAGGTAAGGCCATCATTTGTCCGGTCAGCGGAACCGTGGTGGACATCCAAGAGAGCTCCTATGGCCGGTGGGTCATCGTCGAGGCCGAGGTTCCGACCAACGCCCCGATCCGCGATGCCTACATCGGCGACCAGCAGAACTGGGACGGCAACGAGGACGGCTTTGCTCAGCTCGAGCGATTGATCGGGCAAAAGCTCGTCGCCGCCGCCACCCAAGTCTTGCGAAAGCACGGGAAGGAAACGGTCAACGTGTTCTATCCGATCCTGGTTCCGCCGCTTGGTAAGCTCCCGATCACCAAGGGTGCCCGCGTGATCAAGGGTGACCCGCTCACCGATGGTCCGCTCGATCCGCACGAGGTTCTCGACCTTGCCGGAGCCCCCGCGGTGCACGACTACTTCATCGTCAACCTGCAACGCGTTTACAAATCTCAGGGTGTTGACATCAACGACAAGCACGTCGAAGTCATCATCCGCCAGATGATGCGCAAGCGACAGGTCAAGGAGCCCGGCGACACGCCGTTCCTCCCCGGCCAGATCGTCGACCGATTCCGGTTCCAGCGAGAAAACGACCGCGTCAAGCAGATGATCGCCAGCGATCGTAAGATCGAATACATCGATCCGATCACGGGCGAAAAGGTGGTTCGAGAACCCAAGGAAGCCAATGCCAACTGGATCCTTCTCGGGATCACCGAGGCCTCGCTCAATACGGACTCGTTCCTCTCGGCCGCATCGTTCCAAAAGACGACCCGCGTCCTGACCGAGGCCGCGGTCCGCGGAAAGCGCGACCACCTTATCGGTCTGAAGGAGAACGTCATCATCGGACGACTGATCCCGACCGGTACGGGGGTCAAGCACTATCGGGATGTCAGCATCGAGGTCGACAAGTCGGCCCCAAGCTGGGCTCAGCAGTCGTTGACCGCTCTGGTCGAGGCCGACGAGCTGGAAGATGGCGACGAACTAGGCATCTTGGACTTCACGAGCCTGGCCGATATGGCCGCGGCTCCGGAGTTCAGCCTCGACGAAGACGAATAAGCCGTCCCGCAAGCGGACTTCTGAGCCCCCGGCGCCGATCGCGCTGGGGGCTCTTGCATATCCTGCGGGGGCACCCCGCCGCTTGTGGATGCGTCATGATGGAAGAATGCCCGGTTGGCTTTCTGCTTGCACGCTCCTTCTCAGTTCCACCACCCAGTGGACCCTAGTCGCTGGGGGGGACATCATGTTCTACCGAATCTCGCCCCAGACCAGGAGCTTTGCGGAGATCGCCGATACCTTTCGGAAGGCCGATATCGCCTACGCCAACCTCGAGATTCCTTTGACCCGCAGCACCACCCGAACGACCCGCAAGACGGCGGCCGAGATCGCTGCGCGCAACCAGTTTGTTTTGAAGGCCGACCCCGACCATATCGGCCAGATCAAGGGGCTTGGGCTGGACCTCGTCAGCCTCGCCAACAACCACACCATGGACTTTGGTCCGGCCGGGATGCGCGACACGATGCGCGCTCTGGACCGCGCGGGCATTGCCCACAACGGGGCCGGGGAAAACCGGGCCGAAGCGGAGAAGGTCGCGGTCAAGCGGCTTCCCAATGGCCTTCGGGTTGGTCTGCTGAGTCACCTCGCCTTTATGGGGACCGGCGCGCTGAACAAGTGCGGCCCGGCCACCGACTCGGCCCCGGGGATCGCCGTCTTGCAGTTTAATGGCGTGATCAATGCAGCCGCGAGAGCCCACCTGGCCAAACTCGTGACCGCCGCACGCAAGCAGTGCGACGTGCTTTTGGTCGCTCCCCACTGGGGTCTCGAAAAGCAATCGCGACCGACGCCCTACCAAAAGGCCCTCGGCCGGGCCTGGATCGACGCCGGAGCCGATGCCGTCCTGGGTGCCCACCCGCACACCCTGCAGGGTCGAGAAAAGTATAAGGGGAAGCCGATTCTCTATTCGATGGGGAACCTGATTTCGCCCCTGCCGGCTCGTTCGGCCGTGTATACGATCAAGTTTGAGGGCCGGCGGATGGTCTCCTGGTCGCTGCGCCCGATGGACAACCGAGGCGGCCGATGCGTCTGGCTCCCAGCCAAGCAAGAACCCGCCCGCCGCCGCGAGATCGAACGGCTGGACTTCCCAGTTTTGGTGAAGTAACTGAAGTTTTTATCAATTTTCCGCCCAGTTGTCGCGCGTTTCGTGTAGCATAAACATGTGGCACAGCGGATGGCGATTTTCTTTTTGTTTTTGGCAATCTCGGCTTGGAGTCTAAGTAGCCAGCCGACCTTAGTCAGGCTTGAGCTCTCTGGCGGGGCCTCGACTGCGCACGTAGACGCTCGAGAGCGACTTTACTATCCTTATAACAATGCGGTCCGGACCGGCGCCCGATTAGACGAAGTAATTTTGGTGCCGGACCATGTGAACCGAATCAGTTCCGATGGAACAAGGCTCGCAATGGGCTACTACGTTTCAAAGATTACAGACTTGGATTTGAACGTGTTGTCTCGGGTCTCGGCAAAGAATGTAAGATCCATCGATCCTGATCTCCGAATCGGAATCTCAGTGGACCATAGCCGCCTTCCGTACCGTAATGAAGTAACTAACCTGCAAACTCAGGAAGTGATCAGGACATTCGAGACCGACGACTTAATACATTACAGTTTTACCAAGGGCGGCCGATTTGTCTTCACTTCGGACCAGCGATCAGACGGGACGCATGGCATCTTGGTCCGCTCGGTCGCGATGCCTGAAACGTCTAAGTTCTATCCCAACTTGGTGAACTCGGTTGTCAACGGATGGAGAGTCGGTGAAGACCGCCACCTGTTTTATGACACTCAGCTGAAGAGTGTTATCGAATTGGATTTCAATACAGGGTTTATTGTTCCCAAACTGATCGTCTCCAACCCGTCCCAAGTGGGTATGCAAGTCTTTCCGGATGGACAACGACTACTCGTGGTGACACATGACTATCTCTTAACGACGTATAGTCTAGTTGATGGCAGCGTTATTGAACGTCAAACTTCTAACTTCTCTTTCCAGAACATTGTTCTCAGAAGTAACGACGCGATCATCTTTACTCGTGGATTCTTGGGAACAAGAATCCATCGATTACGATCGGGAGGATCACCGGAACTCCTTTTGACAACCTTCGGAAGTCAACCGGTCATCGGCTATCATCCTTCTGGAAACGAACTGGTACGTAGCGGCGGAACCCTTTTGCTGGAAGATGTCAGTGCAAACCGAGGTCTCTGGGTGAACACCGCGATAAAGAATGCGACCAGCGCGGCCTTTTTTGAGGGTCATGGATACTTAGTGGCATCTTCCCAGGGCCTTCGCCTAGTTGAGAGAGAATCTGGTCGAATCCTCCGAAGTCGTCCAACGCTGACTCAGACAAGAGTATTCCCTGGGGTAGGTTTAGCGGCTAACTGGAATGGTCAAAATATTGAATTAGTTCGTGCGCCGAGCCTGAGGACTATCGACGTGATCAAGCCGCTGTTTTCTGGGGTTTTGCGAATGGCTATTTCCTCCAACGGACGGTATTTGGCTTACCAAAATTTGCCTCTCGTAGCTTCGGAACTTTCTTCAATCGTTTGCCATGACCTCAAAGGTGGCACCGTTGCAACTTATGTGGAACCCAATGGTACGTTTGGACCGTTCATCTTTTCGGAAGACGGAACTAGGCTACTGGCCTGGCGGGGTGATGGACAGACTCTGGTTGAGTTGTCCTTACCGGACTTATCCGTTCGGCGCTCCGAAAGACTTGGTGCCAACATTCGTGCCTTTGCACTTGGTCCCGGCCAGAGTTATGTCGTGGTCGATGATGGAAACATGACACTGATCGATAGTACGACCTGGCGACCCCTCACCCAGCCTTTTCCGCTTCCTAGATTTGATTCTTGGTTAATAAGCCCCGACCGGCGTCAGATGGTTCTTCAACTGCCTGATGGAAACGAGGCGACCTATAATTTGCCGAGCCTTGGCCCTTAGAAGCTAAGATGAGGCAGCGGCGCATCGTAATTGACTCCGACATCGCGAACGAACTTGACGATCCGTTTGCGATTGCTCACGCCTTGCTGGCTCCTGAGGTCTATCGGGTCGAGGCCATCACTCTCGCTCCGTTTAGGCGCGAAGGGTTGAGCGCGGCCGATTCGATCCGGCTCAGCCGCGAACTTGGTCAAGAGACCTTGGACGCCATCGGCGCACAAGTCCCCATGATCGATGGCGGAGAGTTCCTGGCTTCGGGCACCGAGCCGAGCGAATCCGAAGCGGTGGACTATCTGCTCGAGGCCAGTCAAGAGCCTCTGCTGATTCTCGGAATCGGCGCGTGCACGAACATCGCGTCGGCGATTCTGCGCGATCCGGAGTTTCAGGACCGAGTCGAAGTTTGGTGGCTCGGCGGGCACAGCGGGGAACTGTCGGCCTGGGAATACAACCTGAACGGCGACGTGCACGCGTCGCGGGTCTTGCTCGAAAGTCGAGTGCCGCTGACGGTGTTTCCGGCCTGGGGGGTGACCTCCAATCTGCTTGTCTCGCTGGCGGCGCTAGAGCGGGATATCGAGCCGACCGGGCGACTCGGCGCCTTTCTGACAGGTCTGATCCGGGAGCACCAACAGGACCACTTCGGCTATGAGAAGGAGCTGTGGGATGTCGCGGTGATGGCGTATGGGATCAACCCCGAGTGGTTTCGGTGGACGGACCTCCCACGCCCGACCTTTGACCGGGAGCTCAACTGGGTCGCGCAACCCGAGGCCGCCCCGATGCGCCGAATCACCTGGCTGGAGCGAAACCCCATCCTTCGCGACCACTTCCGCCGAGTCGCTACATCCGGAACACGCTGAAGCCGGGTTCGACGCAGGGGGCGTTTTTGGCTGCTTCGATCCCGAGGCCCAGGACGCGTCGGGTGTCCACCGGGTCGATGATCCCGTCATCCCATAGCCGGGCCGTGGCGAAGTAGGCCGAGCTCTCCACCGCGTACTTTTCCAGCGTCGGGGCTTTGAATTCGGCTTGTTCTTCGGCCGACATGGCCTGGCCTTTGGCCGCGAGCTGGTCCATCTTGACGGTCAGCAGAACGTTTGCCGCCTGTTCGCCGCCCATCACCGAGATCCGGGCATTGGGCCACATCCACATCTGACGAGGCTGATAGGCCCGGCCGCACATTCCGTAGTTGCCTGCGCCATAGCTGCCGCCGACGACGACGGTGAACTTGGGGACATTGGCCGTGCTGACCGCGGTGACCAGTTTGGCTCCGTGCTTGGCGATCCCTTCATTTTCATAGCGCTTGCCGACCATAAAGCCGGTGATGTTTTGGATGAAGACCAGGGGGATCTGCCGTTGGCAACAGAGCTCGATGAAGTGGGCGCCCTTCTGGGCCGATTCGCTAAACAGGATCCCGTCGTTGGCGATCACGCCGACGGTGTGGCCATAGATCCGGGCGAATCCGCAGATCAGAGTCCGTCCGAAGTTGGCCTTGAATTCTTGGATCCGCGATCCGTCGAGGATCCGGGCTAGCACCTCGCGCATCGCCATCGGCTGTTTGGAATCGCTCGGCACCAGAGAATAGAGGTCCTCCTCTGGGAAGAGTGGGTCCTCGGGTTCGGCGGGGAAGCCCCAGCGGGGGTCCATCGTCTTCGGCCCGAGCGATTCGATGATGTTGCGCACGATCCGCAGCGCATGGCGGTCGTCGTCGGCGATGTGGTCGGCGACTCCACTCAGACGTGTGTGGACGTCGGCCCCGCCTAGGTCCTCGGCCGAGACCTCTTCGCCGGTTGCGGCTTTGACCAAAGGAGGTCCGCCCAAAAAGATCGTGCCCTGGTTGCGGACGATCACCGTCTCGTCGCTCATCGCAGGGACGTATGCGCCGCCCGCCGTGCAGCTCCCCATCACCGAGGCGATTTGCGGAATCCCCGCCGCGGCCATCCGCGCTTGGTTATAGAAGATGCGTCCAAAGTGGTCCCGATCAGGGAAGACTTCGCTCTGCAGAGGAAGAAAGGCCCCGCCCGAATCGACCAGATAGATACAGGCCAGATGGTTCTCTAGGGCGATCTCTTGGGCCCGCAGATGCTTTTTGACCGTGATGGGATAGTAGGTTCCACCCTTCACGGTGGCATCGTTGGCGACGATGACGCATTGGCGGCCGTGGATCTGGCCGATCCCGGTGACGACCCCCGCGCCTGGCGCATCGCCGCCATACATTCCGTCCCCGGCCAGCGAAGAGAACTCGAGGAAGGGGCCGCCCTCGTCGATCAATCCGTTGATGCGGTCCCGGGCGGTGAGCTTTCCGCGGGCGGTGTGCTTGGCCGTGGCCTCGGGGCCTCCGCCGAGCTGAACTCGGGCGCATTTGTCTCGGAACTCGGCCAAGATCGCCTCCATCGCGGCGCGATTGGCCTGGTGCTCGGCGTCGAGCAGATTGACCTCACTCTCGATGACGTCCATGGTTGTGGAGTGGGAGAGTACCCAGGGGTGCCCGGCAAAAAAATGCCCCGGCACGGAGGCCGGGGCTATCTAGGTCTTGTGCTTGTCGTCTTGCTGGTCTAAAATCGTTTTGGCCTTACTTATCATCGGCCACTGTTAGATTATACGACATATCAGCCGGAATATCACCGGCTGGCTCCAGTATTTTTACGGGATCTTTCGGGCATCGCCGATGCCCGGTGAAAAGAAGGGGGGAAGAACCATGGTCGGGGCAGCAGGATTTGAACCTGCGACCTTCTGGTCCCAAACCAGACGCGCTACCAAGCTACGCTATGCCCCGATGGCAAACCGAAGGGTACCCGATCCTAAGGGTCGTCCTCTGTTTCCGGGTCAGAACCCAAAAGTCATGAAGCAAAGAGACTCCAAAACAACGAAACCTCCCGGAGGAGGTTGGTTGCTTGGCTTCGGAACGAGAGCCGTTGGTTTACCCTTTGGGTGAATCCTACAAGTTTTTCAACTTTTATTGAAGAAGCGAGCAGGCTCCTATCAGATGGAAATATGATACTCTCTATAGAGATAGATGTCAAGGTGGCGTGATGAAAGCTCTTGGACTCGACCTCGGTACGAATTCGATCGGATGGGCACTCCTCTCCGGCAATCCTAGCCGCTCGAGCTCTCGTGACCCTGTCACGGGTGAAGTTCGGGATGTCCCTGGGTTTGACCCGCAGGACTTAATAAGTGCCGGATCCAGGATTTTCCAAGATCCACTGGATCCCCAAAAAAAGGTGCCCCTCAATACGGCTCGGCGAGGCAAGAGGGCTCTCCGCAAGATCATCAGTCGGCGTCGGAAGCGGAAGCAGGCGCTCCTGCGCCTGCTGTTGGAATGCGGGCTCCTTCCGAAAGATCCAATCGAGCGGACCGCGCTTTTGGACGACCACACGAAGCATCCCTACATATTGAGAAAGAAAGGGTTAGACGACGAACTCACGCTACACGAGTTCGGCCGTGTCCTGTTCCACCTCTGGGTCCGGCGAGGATTCAAGAGCAATCGTAAAGCGGCTTTCTCGTTCAAGTTTGGTGATCCTGACGTGATGGCGGTTTTGGAAGAAGAAGAGCGGGAAGGATCAAAAAGGGGCGAAGTCGATGAAGACGATGTTTCGGAAGCAGTAAAGGCGAGCAATAAAGACACGGAGCAGGTCAGGAGAGCCATAGGGGAACTCAAATCGCAGATGGCGGAGGTTCACGCCAGGACGCTGGGAGAGTACTTCGCGCTGGAAATCGAAAGCGGAAGGAGGGCAAGACGGACCGACGGAGAGACGGCCAACACCGAGCGGAGTCAATACGAAGACGAGTTCGAACTACTTTGGGCCAAGCAACAAGAATATCACCCGAGAATCCTCACGGAGAGGCTTAAGGCGCGAATCTTCCAGATCATTTTTTTTCAGAGACCGCTCAAGGTCCAAAGATTCCTAAAGGAACGTTGTCCGTTCGAACCCGGTCGGCTCCGGGCAATGAAGGCACATCCCGTAGCTCAAGAGTTCCGGATATGGCAAACCCTGAACAATATTCGGATCCGAGAGGAGGGATCTCGTGCCGAGCGCCAACTCTCTAGAGAAGAAAAGCAGGCCGCACTTCAAAAAAAACCCATAAAGGATTCCGGCAAGATATCAGGCCTACTCTACGTAAGAACCATGACTTGGGCTGGATTCAGAAAGCAAGTCGGGATTAGAAACGCGATCATCAATCTGGAAGAAGGGGGAGAGAAGACGATTAAGGGGCATACAACTGCAGTTCGACTCCGCTCTATTCTCAACGAGAAGTGGGATCTCATGCCGTCTGAACTGCAAGATAGGCTCGTTCATGATATGTTGAACATTGACCTGAAAGATGGTCTCGTCAAAAGACTTAGAGGTCCTGATTGGGCATTTACACCAAAGGAAGCTTACCTGCTAGCGACGACCGAACTCGAACCAGGAACGGCATCCCTCAGCGTTAAGGCGATGAAGAAATTGCTCCCGCATCTCAAAGCGGGACTTCGGTACGACGAGGCCTGCCAAGCAGTAGGCTATCTAAGACGGGATCAAAGAAGCTTAGACAGCCTCGATGAGTTGCCAGAACCTCCGGACCCTCGTAACCCAGTAGTCAAGCGGTGCCTCTTCGAACTTCGAAAAGTTGTCAACACCATCATACGAGTCTATGGCAAGCCAGACTTTATCCATATTGAACTGGCCCGGGAAATAAAGCTGACCAAGAAGCAAAAGGAGGCGGTCGAGAAACAAAACAGGATCAATCGTACGATGAATGAAAGAGCTCGGGCGATCCTCCGTACCCACCCGAGTTTTATCGGTGTGGAGCCCAAAAGCGACGACCTAGAAAAGTATCGGCTATGGGAGGAGTGCGATCAAACCTGTCCGTTTACCGGAAAACCCATTCCACTGGCAACTCTTTATTCCCAAGATTGTGACGTGGAGCACATCATTCCGTATTCGCGATGCTACGATGACTCTTTTAGAAACAAAACGGTTTGCGATGCCATGTTCAATCGAACGGTCAAAAAAGGTCGAACACCGAGAGAAACTTTCACAGATCCAATCGAATTCGAGAAGCTGCGAAGCAGGGTGGAATCGACCAAGATGAAACGGGGCAAAAAGCAACTCTTTGAGAAGGAATGGACCGAGGAGGACAACGAAAGGTTTCTGAGCCGACAACTCTCGGACACCGCTTACATCTCACGACTCGCGAAGGAGTACTTGAGGCAGCTCGGTATAGAACCTCAGGTGGGCAACGGCGCCGCGACGGCGACCCTGCGCCGAAAGTGGGGGCTGAACGACATTCTCGGGGACACTGGCGAAAAGAACCGGAATGACCATCGCCACCATGCCATTGACGCGATAGTGATCGCTCTCACCAGTCGCAGTCTCTATCAGAAGCTCTCCACTCTCAGTGGAAAGGTTGGCGGTGCTGGACTGAGAGACCACGATCTTGCAGTTCCAGAACCTTTCCCAGATTTCCGGAAGCGAGTCGTCGACGTTGTTGAATCGATTATCGTGAGTCACCAGGTCACCCGAAAGATTACCGGCGCATTGCACGAGGACACGGGTTACGGCAAAGTTGCTCCGGGAGTCTATTCGGTCCGCAAGTCCATTCCAGACCTTACCGACCGTGAACTGGCGAAAGTATGCGATCCGCATCTTAGGGCGCTAATCGAGCCCGACAAGGAACTTAGGAAAAACCTGGATCCCAATCGACCGCTCGTCATCACCGACCGATGGGGAAGAGAAAAGGTCATCCGCCGAGTGAAAATCACCGTCAACAAAGAGGACGACAAGATGTTCGCGGTGGCGGATGAGTTTGGAAACGAGTATCGGTTCCATCCCAAAGGGAGCAATCATCACGTCGAGGTTTTCGAAAACGCCGATGGAGAGAGATGGTATGAAGTCGTGAGCACGATTGATGCCGCCAGACGGGCGGCAAAAGGAAAGCCTGTGGTCAATCGTGAAGCGAAGCCCGGGTGGCGACTCGTTATGGTCTGGCATGCTAACGACACCGTGCGTTGCCAAGGCTTACCCCATGAGTTGTATCGAATTGTGAAGTACTCGCAGATGAGACCAGGGGTGGCCAGCGTGATGCTACGTCCGTTAAACTCTGCTTCAGAGTCTTCCTCAGCAGCAAATCCAAAGGCGGTTGTGCGGCACCAAGATTGCTTCTGCCAGAGTCATGACGCAGCTGCCGTGATCGTGGCTAACGTAAACATCGACGCTATTGGTCGCGAAAGATAGATGAGTCACAGGGTGGTCGAGATAAGCACGCCGAGTTATCTCTCCACCTCTCTGGCCCACCTGGTCATTCAACAAGAGGGGGCGGAGGTCGGAAGGGTCCCGCTCGAAGACCTCGGGATGCTCATCATCTCTGGTTGGGGGCATACGCTGACCAGCGAGCTGATGAGCCGCCTGGCCGAGGGGAACGTCTGCGTAGTCATCACCGACGAAAAGCACATGCCGGTCTCCACCAGCCTAGCTCTGACCACCCACCACGTGCACGCGGCGGTGCTAAGGAAGCAAATCGCCTGCGGAGTTCCCACCCAGAAGAGGATCTGGCAAACCATCATTCAGGCGAAGATTGAAAGTCAGGCCCTGGCTATCGAAGAAGCTCGGTTCGGCCACTATCGCAAAAACGCCAACACCCTCAGAGGTCTGAAGGCTCTGGTCCGCAGCGGCGATCCCGATAACATCGAAGCCCAAGCGGCCCGCATCTATTGGGACTTTCTGCTTGGGCGGGACTTCATCCGAGACCGCGACGAACCAGGAGTCAATGGCTGCCTTAACTATGGCTATGCCATCCTGCGGGCTGCCATGGCTCGTGCCCTCGTGGGCACTGGGTTGCACCCCGCCATAGGGGTGCATCACAAGAACCTGTACAACGCCTTTGCCCTCGCGGATGATGCAATGGAGCCGTTGAGGCCGCTGATCGACCTGAAAGTTGTCGAGATCCTTATGGACTTTCAGGATTCGCCGCTAGGGGAGTTGACGCCTGCACTCAAGCGTCGACTGTTAGAAATCACGGTTTCTACCCTCAAAATTGCCGGAAAGCGCTACCCGTTTATGGTCGGTTTGCCGCTTTATGCAGCAACACTTAAGGCGGCAATATGCCGAGAAAAAAGAAATCTGACCGTTCCCTCGATATTCGTTGGAGCGGATATCGAATCATGTGGGTGATGGTGATGTTCGATCTTCCCGTGGATTCTCGGGAAAAGCGGCACGACTACTCGGTCTTCCGCAAGCGGCTGGTGGCGAATGGCTTTCTCCAGCTGCAATATTCCGTTTATGCCCGTCCCTGCATGAGCGATGAAAATGCCCAAGCCCACCGAGAGCGCATTCAGCGCCACCTGCCCCCCGAAGGCCAAGTGCGCATCTTGCTCTTCACCGATAAACAGTTCGAGAGGATGGAGGTCTTTCAGGGAAAAACCCGCTCGGAGGTAGAAAAACAGCCCGAGCAACTCAGTTTTTTCTGAATTGCCGGACCGAATATTGAACTGAAACGCGTTGCGTTCCGGAGAATTTGTAGTTTATCTGATAGGAGCCTGGACGCGTTCCCCAACCGATGCTGGCCGGGGTTCGCCTGGCCGTCAAGTTTATCTGATAGGAGCCTGGACGCGTTCCCCAACATCGACTGGCGACCAGTGCCGCTTCAGTTTAGTTTATCTGATAGGAGCCTGGACGCGTTCCCCAACACGGATGAACGGGGACCGATCACGGCCAAGAGTTTATCTGATAGGAGCCTGGACGCGTTCCCCAACGAGCCGGTGAGCTGGGTGCCTTCCGCGTGAAGTTTATCTGATAGGAGCCTGGACGCGTTCCCCAACTGGGGTCTTAGCGGTCGATCAGTTCAATGAAGTTTATCTGATAGGAGCCTGGACGCGTTCCCCAACGAGACAGCACCGCGCCCTTATAGGCGGTCAGTTTATCTGATAGGAGCCTGGACGCGTTCCCCAACCGATCAACAACCAACCGTTGACCCTGGAGCAGTTTATCTGATAGGAGCCTGGACGCGTTCCCCAACGTTTAAGTGGTACTCATTGATGATCGACGCAGTTTATCTGATAGGAGCCTGGACGCGTTCCCCAACTGACGTAGTGGCCTCGACTTACAGCCAAGAAGTTTATCTGATAGGAGCCTGGACGCGTTCCCCAACCCTCGGCCAAGCGGTTCAACGTCTCTTGGGAGTTTATCTGATAGGAGCCTGGACGCGTTCCCCAACAGCGCATGTCGGCGATCCACGCTCGAGCCCAGTTTATCTGATAGGAGCCTGGACGCGTTCCCCAACTGCCGGCAACGAGCGCCGACGCGCCCGGCGAGTTTATCTGATAGGAGCCTGGACGCGTTCCCCAACTTTTTGCGCGGCGGTGACCCCCAGGGGTTTAGTTTATCTGATAGGAGCCTGGACGCGTTCCCCAACCATTGGAGCTACTGGTTCCACGGTCAAAGCAGTTTATCTGATAGGAGCCTGGACGCGTTCCCCAACCTATGCCAGCTTCAGCCGGAGAGATTTGCCAGTTTATCTGATAGGAGCCTGGACGCGTTCCCCAACAAGAGCCTTGCCAACAAGTTGCCCGCCGTTAGTTTATCTGATAGGAGCCTGGACGCGTTCCCCAACCGATACGGGATGCTTTGGGCGCGCGAACAAAGTTTATCTGATAGGAGCCTGGACGCGTTCCC